>QFCE01002641.1_pt1 | contig 194222 bp, 168 predicted proteins | sample 5346091 | NCBI WGS metagenome assembly QFCE01 (sample SAMN09062252, study PRJNA434731) | Human gut metagenome, whole genome shotgun sequencing project. | isolation source: stool timepoint A chromium assembly | host: Homo sapiens | collected 2015
TGGAATAATTCCCAGAATGTCCTGTTGATTTTCCATAGGTGTTCGTGTCAATCGTTGCCTTGCCAAGAAGTTCGCTGACATATTTATGTGTTCCCTGCTCATTGCCGCCTAAATATAAAAATTCATCACAATTTCCCATAATGCTTTCCCACTGCTTCTCAAACAATGCTTTTAACTGCGCCAAATTCTGCAAAATAATACTGACTGACACTTCTCTGGAACGCATCACAGACAGAATCTTATCGAAGTCATCAGGCAGTGAAACATTTGCAAATTCGTCCATGAGGAAATGCACATGAACCGGAAGTCTCCCTCCATATTTATGGTCTGCCAGATAGAACAACTGCTGAAATAACTGGGTATACAATATTGACACCAGAAAGTTATAACTGGTGTCGTTGTCCGGGATTAACGCAAATAAAGCCACTTTTCGCTCTCCTAGTGATGGCAGGTCTAAATCGTCCGTTGCGGTCAGTGCTGCCAGACTGGATAAGTTGAATTTCTCAAGTCTTGCGGCTAATGTGATTTGAATGGATTTTAATGTCTTGGCACTACCAGAGTGGTAATCTTTGTAATACTTTACTGCGATATGTTCCGGGTTCTTCATTTCCAACCGCTCAAACAATTCATCAAGCGGTGACTGGTACTGGTCATCGTCCTCTCTGACTTCTCCGGCACGTAACATTTCCATTACCATCGGGAAATTCTGTTCTTCTTCCGGTGCTTCATATCTCAGATAGAAAATCAGTGCCAACAACAGCATAGAAGCTGCGGTATCCCAGAATGGATCGTTAGACTGACTTCCCTTGGGTGTAGTCGCTTTGAATAGGTTCGTTACCAATCTCTGCACATCGTTATCGTCCTTCAGATATACAAACGGGTTATAGCAATGGCTCTTTTCCATGTTGATCAGGTCAAGCACTCTTACCTCATATCCTTTTTCTTCCAGAAGATACCCAGTATCTCTTAGATTTTCTCCTTTGGGATCTAAAACCACAAAAGAAGTATTCGCCTGCATCAGATTCGGTTTCGCAAAAAATCTGGTCTTTCCTGAACCAGAACCACCAATCACAACCGTCAATACATTTCGCAAATGCTTTCTCATGTTATAACTGATCTGCACATGCATGGTCAAAAGCTTATTTTTTGCAAATCGCTTCTCCCTGTATCTGCGGTTGATTTTCTTCACATTTCCCCATTTTGCAGAGCCATGTTCTTCACCTCGTCGGTAATGTTTTCTGGTAGAAAGATAAATCCCGATTCCCATACCGTAAGACAGCAAAAAAATAAGGACAGTTTTTACACTGTCCCCACATAACTGAATCGAAAACGGGTGATTCATTGCTTCCGGGACTCCATCCAGAATCCCCATAAGACCAGACGAAAGATAAGGTGCGACAAGTAACGCAAACCAGATAACCGGGATAATTCCAATTACCGCCAGTATCAGACTACTCTGCTCATCATCGTTCTTCATGGCTTCTGCGCCCTCGCTTTTCCTTCTCCGGCGGCACTTCAATCTTCTCAATGACTTTCATCAGGACATCATCGACAAGCTCCGTATCTTTTCCCTCTTTCAGCATCTGATTCCGCTTGTCCTTTAGGGAATGGAACACTACGCCACTCTCATATTTATCCAGTTCTAACGTAATCGTATCACTGCTCATTTTGTTTTCTCCTTTCCCGGATGTTCTTAGCGTGCCATACCACGGTCATGCTCCTGTGTTTTCTGTTCGCCTGTTTTTGCTTCAGATTCTTTCTGACCATTCTCTGCTCTTCCCTGCTGACGCTGGTTCAGATTTTTATCCTGTTCCAACACTTTCGCCATTCTTCCGGAAATTGCATTGGCTGCATCTCTCGCTTTGGAAAGTTCTCCTCTTACCTCCTGCGGTTCCATATTTTCAAAAAACTCCGGTGCATGGGTAAAATCAAACTGGCTGATATCCATTCCATACTTTTTAGACAACATATAGGACGCACAATATGCGTGGAACGCATCTTCACTCCTGTCATAGTCCGGATTGCCTTCTGCATATCCTGCAAATACCAGTTCCGACACAAGGCTCTGAAAAATTTCCTGTGCGTCCATGCCCTTTCTTACATAGATGCATTTTTCTTCCGGTTCAAAATATGCCCCCTTTTCATCAGGCATCTGATCAGGCTCTGCTGCAACAATATTTGCCGGAGGATTGCTCACTAATGCCCGGATCAGGCTTCTCTCATCATACTGATTTTCTTTTGCCGTCTTATCCGTCATCGTTGTCTGGGAAATATCATACAACTTTTTCGCATTGTAATACGTTCCTATCGAACCGTCTTCACGTTCATAAGTCTTTCCCGGCTCCATGATTAAAATTGGATTTTGACGCTCCATACGTTTTACATAAGTTCCATGGTCTCTCCAATATCCATAATCCCCTAATCTCTGTGCATCTGGTCTCTGTGCAAGAATCAGAAGTGCATTATTTGCCGTATAACGGTCAAAGGTACTCTGCACGTCCAGATATTTCTGGAACATCTGACCGTCTGTCGCTACCTGTGCGGTTACCTGTTCTGACAACTCATAGCAACGATTCCGGTTATTCTTACTCTCTGCGATAAATGCCTGTACCTTATCGTCCTGTGGTACGGCAGATACATTTAATAAAGAATCAAAACTGTTATCCATAAAATTTACCTCTCTTTCCCTTTTCTTGGTTTTCGTTTCTGTTGTGGCTGTTGGTGGCGAATCTGATTCCGATCTTTATTGCCCTGATTTCTCACCGGATCATTTCTATGCTCACGCCGCTCCGCTTCTTTCTTCCTTGCATTCTGTATCTCCCGAAGTTCTTTTCTGACCGATGGTTTCTCTGGTTTTTCCGGAGCGTATAACTTAGAAGTACCCTCTGCGGTTTTCTCTTGCTTCTTTGAGGTAGGCTCGGACAGACGGGATTTGGTCGTCTTTGCCAAAGAGGGGTTTTGCTCCTTACCCTCTTTCTTCACCGACTCTCCAAACAACTCGTCCATAAGCTGATCCTCCTTGGATTTCTGCGGATAATCTTTTTCCGGCTCTGCCTGTCCCTGTTTTTCTTGCTGAACCTGTACTTTTTCCGGCTTCTTTTCCTGCTTCTCTGATTTTCCGGCTTTTGCTTTTTCTGCACGTGTCCGCTCAATTTCCGTCTTAATCTTCGCTGCTTCTGTTACAGATGCAAACTGGAATCTATCTACGATACGGTTGATTCTTGGTGCATCTTCTTCCTTTACAATCACATCTACCAGTCCGTCACTGCTTCCTTTAGGATTTCGGACTGCACAATACAACACGCCATATCGTTTTGCTTCCTGCACAAACTGCTTCAGGTCACTTTCTTTCACTGAAAACACCGTCAGTGGTCTACCCGATTTGACCAGTGTCTCAAGTCTTGCCCTGCCTTTTGTCTTTTTCTTCTCTTTTAAGACTGCATACAACATCACTGCCAGATGCTTCGCACCTGTACCGCTGATTTTCAATGCAGCTTCACCGACTTCCAGAGACATTCGTACCACCTGGTCAGCGGCTTCGCCTGATGTGTTCATGGCTTTGTTCCTCCTTCTTCTCTTTTTCTTCCCGCACCATCTTAAATTTTTCTTCAATCACCTTGGAACGTGCGGCAATCCCATCGCAAAGCACCACCTCCTTTCTGAGCGTTCCAATTTCTTCTGTCAGACCTTTTATCTGTTCTTTCAGGTCCTGTATTTCTTCTTCCGGTCTGTCCGCCCGGATCTTATAACGCAGGTGCTTCCGTTCCTCCACGCACTGCTCCATTTTCTTCTGCAACCTTTCTTTCAATGAAAAAAGCTTCTCTGCAGTATCTATGTGATAATGGCAGAGTAGCTTCGCCTCTTTTGAAATAGTATTCAGTTTTAACAAATCCTCCCGGAACAAGACATGCACTTGTTTGGAAGATATTGACGGGTGGATCTTTGGCAGGATTCCCAAAAGATAACAATAATGTAAATATAATCCCCGAAGTCCTCCAATCTTCCTTGGCTGATAGGAATTCCCGGATATTCGAATCCGGTAATGCCCTAGAATCGGAAGTTTTTTCTCGGCGAGTAATTTATTTTCTTCCAGAATTCGAACCCGGATTGCTTCCAGTGAATAATTCTCTCCAAAATTCCGCTTTAGCTTCAGACCTCGCTCCCGCCCTTCCGGGCGAATGGTAATGTCTTTCCCGAACTTAAAAGAATATCCTTTTTCCCGCAAATAAAAAAAGAACTGTTTTTCAGTCCTCGCTTTTCGGATTGCTTCATCAACATCTGCTTTTACCATGCTGTGATAACTCGGCTTTCCTTCCTGTTCTGCCTGCCACTCGACATAATGTTTTCCTTTTCCCTGTTCTGGCTGTTGCACAACCGATAGCTGATATTCTTTACATAAACGGTCCGACACCATTCGCATATCACGATAATCCTGATTTGTCCTGTGGTATCTTTTTCCGTCAAGGAATGAAACTGAGTTCACCACAAAATGATTGTGCAGATGATTTGCCTTATCCAAATGGGTTGCAATCAATACCTGATACTGACTGCCCCACAATTCTTCTGCCAGCTTCTTTCCGATCTCATGTGCCATTGCCGGATTACATTCTCCCGGTGCAAAAGACTGGTATCCATGAAATGCAACAATTCCGTCCTCTTTTCCAAAACGCTTTTTGACTGCGATCATTTCTTCTCTGGCGGTTGTCGGTGCACAATTAACTCCAGATACATACTGTTCCATCAGTTCTTCCGATTCTCCGACAAGTTCCCTTTCCATAGATTCAGATTGTCCCCGTCTGGTCTTTTCAGTATTCACCGCATAGGTAATTACATCCTCTAATCCCTGTGTGGATTGTGATTGATTCTCAGATATCTGCCCTTCATTGTTCTCTTTCGTCTTGTCCGGGTTCTCCGCATACTTAATTACTTTTCCTATCCAACCTTTGATACTCCAGATTGATGTCACTGCCATGATTCGTTTTTCTCCGGAAGTATTACTGCTTCTGTAATCTTACGGACTGCTTCATTGAACTTCTGCACTTCCTGATCGTATCGCTGCACATCTACCACATTTAACACATGTGCTTTCTGTGCAATCTGATTTAAGTTATTTCCAATTTTGTGAAGTTCCCGCATCATAGAATAATAATCTGGCGGCGGTGCATCTTTGGGAACAACTCCGGAGATTAACTGTCTCAGGTACGCTTCTCGGTTCAGTCCGCTTTTCTTTACTTTCTTATCCAATGCCTCGGCTTCCTTTTTGTTCAACCGAAAAAGAATTGCTACATTACGTTTTCTCAACGCTCCATCTCCTTTGCTTTCTGTATAGAATCTGGTTCCTGGCGAATCTGATGTTTTTCTTTATCGTATCTGTAAACTCTGTCTGAGAGAACCTCCTCACGCTTAACCTCTGCCCGGTTTACTTCCCGCACCATTTCGCCCAATCTTCTTGGTTCAACTTCGCCATTATCCGGTACAATCAAAACTTCATGGACTGATGACGGAAGAACATAAAATCCTTCTGGAAAAAGCTGATTGAGTTTATTTAAAACCTCTGGTTGAGTAATCATAGATGCTCCATACTGATTTTCCATATTCGTAAGTACATAGGCTGTTTCATGCGAACTAAGTCCAAATTCCGTTGTATTCTCATCTAATAGATTCTTTACACATGCGTCTTCATCAAAAAGGCTTTTCCATGTTCCAAACATTGTCTGAAGAACTGGTGTATTTATCGGCTGTGTGTTTGCCCTTGCCTGTTGAAACAACGCTTTTTCATCAATATTCCAAATACTGAGATATTGATTTCTTATCTCCATAGTCACTTTTCCTTCTCTAGAATCTACTGGGAAATCCACATAGCAGATAGCAGATAAATCTTCAATATTTTCATGAGGCATTTCCTGCAGCATCTTTCGATTTGCCTGTGTGTTCACAAGTTTAATTGCCAGATGCTCTTTTAACGAATCATAGTTTGTCAGATCAATCCCGCTATTCATAAATGGAGCCCGGCTCGATTTCTCTATACAACTTGCAATCCTGTTCATTACACGCTCAACAGGTTCCCCTTGTCGGATTTCATCAAAGAATTGTTCCATATAAATAATCGGACTTGCATTTCTTTCCGGAAGATTTACCTGTACTCCTATTAACTGAATTCCATTATTTTTATTTTTCTGCACGACCTGAAAATCTGCATCTTCGTACTCTGGTGGAAGATAATTACGAATATCCTTTGCCACTCCTTCCGCAAATACTTTTTCTGCTATCATTTCTTCTGTTCCCCTTTCTTCTGTTCCACTTTCTTTTTGCCCAACTTCTTTAAATACGCTTCATAACGTTTTGCTTCTTTTTTCTTATTTCTAATTGTCAAATCAATACTTGCCATTTTCTTTCCCCTTCACTTATTTTCTGTTCACCTGTAAAATGCACATTGCAATTACACCGACCGCACTTCCTACAAATATTCCTGCAACAAATAAAATCATTTTCTTCATGTCTCCTGTTTCTCCATATTGTAAATTTTTCTAAGGGTTTCAGGGATTCTCCCTGACAAGCTGCCGCTGGACTGACAGACAGGAAACCTGTGTGGCAATCCAAAGGCGTTGCTTGCTGGTATTGTGTATTCTTCTGCACCCGTCTCGTTGCTCCGGGTACCAAAGAATTTACCTTCCGAAAAACAAATGCTTTCCTGGCTGTAATTCCAACATTGGATTTGTACAACAACCACATTTTGTACAAGCAAATCCACATTCTTTGCACTCCTGCCCGCAATCATGTCCGAAGTCTTTTTCCTCTTTTAGTTCACATCGCCCACAAGTTTTACACAAATATTCACACTCTGTACAGCGTACATTTTCATCAGTTGCCATACATTCTTCACTCGCCGGACAATACTTTTGACAGCTTTCACACTGCTCCGTACAGCTTTCTTCTGATACCTTTTCAGCAATAATTCCAATCAAGCCGTCCTGTTCTTTTTCTTCTTTCACCTGTGTTTCCAGAAAAATCTTCAACAGATTTTCACTGTCCACATCATCTTCCATCGTTAAAATCAACTCTTTTTTATGAACCAGTGACAGCTCATACTTCACTATTTTCATGTAATTCCGTCTCCTTTCTTCCTGCTCACCGTTCCCATAAGCGGCTGCTTTTCTGATTTTTTGACTTTTCCCGCCTTGTTAATCCAAGATTTAATCTCAGGCACAACATATCATTACAGTCCTTGCCTTTCGTTGGTGGTTGGTCTTTCACACGATATTTTTTGGGTACAACTGTTTGGATTGCTTTTGTTGCAAGTCTTCCGGTACGGTCATTATCCAAATGTAATACAATCTCTTTTACATCCGAATGTTCCTTCAAAAATCGTGTCAATGCCGCTGGGACTTTGCTTCTTTCTATCTCTTTTGCAGGTTGATACACACCCGCCAACGACAATAAATGCTCCGTCCGCCACTCTTTCCCGTCCAATTTCTGCATCGTTGCATAAGATAACAGGTCAATAGCCGATTCAAATACATGCACTTTATCACTCATTTTCTCTGCCGGAATTAAAAAAGAATAATTCTTATCACTTCCATTTGCTTCTCCAATAAAATCTGTATTGATTCCACGAAGTGCTGCATATTGTGGTTTTCCCTGTTGATCCATACCAACAAAAACTGCATTATGATGATACGCACTCTCATAAATTCTTCCAGTTTCTATACAGAATCGAACAATATCATTGTCAATTCCCCGTCCGGTAAGATAACTGAACACATTTGTGTGATACCGATTTTCTTTTGGTAACAGCAGATGTTTTTCCACTGGAAGCTGCTCAGATACAGAAAGAGGCGGTTGAATATTTGCCTGTCCTGCAAGCAATTCAACCGCCTCCAAAAAGCTGTAATCTTTTACTTTAATCAGATAATCCAGTGCTGACCTGCCACCAATTCCTCTACTCCACCACATCCATTTACCATTAGATATCTTCAAACTGTCATGCGTTCTGGTGGTATAAGTGTTACCGGAAAAGTGAACCAACTCATAAGGTTCATAATTTTTCAGATACGTCAGCAAGTCTATTCTCTTTACTTCCCGCACAACCTGAGGTGGTATATATGGCATAAGCTCCTCTCCTTTCCTGCCCTGAATTGATATTTTCATATCCGGGCATAAAAATAACCGGGCAATTTCCCATTCAGGAAACCACCCGGTTATGTAGCATTTTCATGCTAAGCAATCACTTTTTCGTCCAGAGCTTTGACTTCATCTATGGACAATTCTGCTATTTCAGCTATTTCTTCATATGATAATTTACCAGACTGCAACATACCTTTTGCAACTTTAATTGCTTTTGCATGTTCTGTTTCACGTGCAGTTTCATTTCTCATTTCTTCCATCGCTCTACACATAGTCGCAACTCCTTTCTCATCTTCTTTAAAATATCGAACTCGATCTGCCAGAATTTTATATTTCATATCCTTGGCATCGGTACAGGAAAAATCATGCATCAGCTTTCCTAATGCAGATTCGTCTTTAATTTGTGAGTTCACATATATAATATGCGATTCATCACCAAACAATTCGCCTGTTTCTTTTACCGTTCTGTCAATATGATAGATTGGTAATCCCACTTTCATTATATCATTTTCTGTAATAAAAATAACATAGGATTCACACAAATTTTCATATTTTTCACCAGGCTCTGTCACATTTGCATCGATAAGGCTGCTGTTGTATCTTGCTCTTTTCACTCCGGCACCCTTATCACTTCTCTGTATCTCGATATTATATACTCTGTTGTCTGCATCAACCGCCAGTATATCCAGTCTTACTGAACGTCCCTGAAGATTCTTAATATCCTGCTGTCCGTTCACTCGCAATACTTTCAAATCTGTACGGTTTAAAATAATCTGAAGCAAAAATTCCGTACACGCTTTATCCTCAAATACCTTTTGCATGAAATCATCGTCCAACAATCTCAGTCCTCGCAGACGCTGTAAATCTTCTTCATGCTTCCGGTCAAAATCTAATTCTTTTGTATTATTCTCTGCCATAGTATCACCTCTTTCTTTTTCCGTATCTTCCTTATTTCCCGTTTGTTTATAAGAGCTTAACATAATTTTATCCCCTTTACAAGTTCTTCCTATCTTCAATAATTCCAACAATTCCATGGCATGTTCCATACCTAACAGATACATTTGTAACCGTTGCCAACAGTTAATATCTTCTTCTACTGTACAAAATCTTTGTAATGCTTTTGTTTCTTCATAACTCAGATTCAGTGCATTTGTAACTCCATTGGTATCAGTGATTGTATTAAGAAACCAGTATTTATCCAATAGCTCATGATCTTCTCTCATCAATTCAATAAACTGTGGGGATTCTTCCAGAAGTTTTCTACATTTATCTTCAATAAAATCCACAAAACTTCCCATCAAAGGTGGCAAATGATAAATATCAAAATCACTGATTTTCATGCTTTATCACCCCAATCTTTTTCATATATTCATAGCAATGGATATGTCCATACAGATAATGATACAGACGTTCTTCATTTTCCATACGATCCTTAACCAGAAAATACTCCAAAAGCGCTTTATGCTCCTGTTCTGATATGGATACCTTTCCTTCATCGTCTATGACTTTTTCTATAATCGGATAATGTTCTAACAACTCTTTTCTTCTTATCTGCATTTTCCGATATTCTTGATTCTCAGATAGTTCCTGGATTGTCTCACTGTCTATTGTTTCCAGTAATATCTTTAGCCATGACGGTAAAATGATTTCTTCGTTTGCAAATAATGATTTCATGCTCTTCTTCCTCCTGTTCTTTTTGCTAACTATAACAACTTTCTCAGTAGAAAACGACTGTGCGATTTTCATATTTAGTCTGCCAGAACCCCTCTGGCAGACTGAATCTTTTCTACCGCTCACGCTCTTTTTTCTTTTGTTCCAGCTCTATCTCCACTCCTTCTCAATCGTCCAACAACACCTGGTCCTTCTTATCCATATCCAGAAGCACATTTAATTCTCCAAGCCTTGCTACTTTTTCTGCCAGTTCTGCTTCCTGTGGAAACTCTTTCTGTGCTTCCTCTTTGGCATTCTCCAACTGCACCTTGAGGTTTTCCAACTTATCCTGACACCGTAACATTTTGTCTGGAATCTCCTGAATCTTATTATCTAGACGTGTGATATTACCATGAATATCTGTTCCAAGCGGTACATGGTACACTTGTTTTCCATACATGGAGATTACAAACACCTTCTGAAAAGAATCATAAGACAACTTCATTGGAAAACCACGATACCTTCCAATCAGCACTGCATCTGCCGATTTCATTGCTTTACACGCTTCGATGATTGCCTGTCCTGCTTCTTTCTTCTCTGTATATACCACATCATGGATCTGCATTTCTGGAAATGTCTCTCGGTCTGGCGACGTATTTTCCTTTGCCAGTGCAATATCAGATTCATAATCCGCAATCCGTTGTTCACACTGCCTGATCTCATTTGGGAAATATCGCACTGCTTTATCTTCCATTTCATACTTCTGACTAAGAAAGCTCTGCTTCAATAGTTGAAGCTTTGATACCTGAATATCCAGATCCATCTTCTCTTTTATATACGGATTTCCAACCGCTAAGGCTTTGATTTCCGCATACGACAGTGCCACTTCATCAATGTCCTCTACTGACCTTGCCGGACTTTTACTGGTCATAATCTGAGAGATAAATTTCTGTTTATTCTCAATGATCTGATATAGATACGCATCGAACGTCCCTTCTGTAACATAACGGACAATATCGACTTTCGGATTTTGGTTTCCCTGCCGGACGGTCCGCCCTGCTCTCTGCTCCAAATCTCTCGGACGCCATGGACAGTCCAGGTCATGACTTGCAATAATCAAATCCTGCACGTTCATACCTGCACCCATTTTAAAAGTGCTGCCCATCAAAATACGGACAGCACCTCTTCTCACTTTTGAAAATAATTCTTTTTTTCGGACTTCGGTATTGGCATCATGGATAAATGCAATCTCATCCAGCGGGATTCCTTTGGCAATCAGCTTATCCCTTACATCGTTATAAACACTGAAACTTCCATCTGTTTTTGGGGTAGATAAATCACAAAATAACAACTGTGTCAGTCTTTTTTTCCTCCCCTGCTCCCAGAACTGATAGACTTCCTCTACGCACGCATTGACTTTACTGTCTGGGTAATCCGGTAACAATTCATTCATCATTCGCTGATCCAGTGCCAGTTTTCTTCCGTCATTGGTAATCAGAAGCATATTATCTTCGGTGGCATTGACCAGTCCTTCTCTCACACGCTCCGCACGTTCTCCCAGTTCTACAACCATTTCACGCTGCATTTCGCTTGGTTTTACAGATACAACCCGATATTCTGCTTCTGGTACTGGAAGATTCAGCATGTCAGCAGTCTGAATATCTGCCACCTCCCGGAACATCTGCATAAGCTCCGGAAGATTATAAAACTTTGCAAATCTCGTTTTCAGACGGTAGCCTGTCCCTTCCGGAGCAAGCTCGATTGCTGTCACTGTTTCTCCGAAAGTGGATGCCCATGCGTCAAAATGCTGTAAGTTATGTTCCACCAATGTGTGGTGCTGCAAATATCTCTGCATGGTATATAGTTCCACCATACTGTTACTGACTGGTGTTCCTGTAGCGAATACTACACCTTTCCCTCCAGTCAGTTCGTCAAGGTACTGGCATTTCATAAACATATCAGAGGACTTCAACGCTTCTGTCTGAGCGATACCTGCTACATTTCTCATTTTCGTATATAGATACAAATTCTTGTATCCATCCGCCTCATCAACAAACAGTCGGTCAATACCCAATTCTTCAAAGTTGATCACCTGATCTTTTTTGCTTTGGTCATTTAGTTTTTCCAGTCGGACAAGCAATGATTTCTTCGTCTTTTCCAACTGCTTGATTGTAAATTTATTTCCATTTCTTGCTTTTTCCTCTGTAATTCCCTGTACCAGTTCCTCAATCTGACTGCGGATTGTCTTTTGCTGACGCTCAATGCTCAGTGGAATTTTCTCGAATTGACTATGCCCGATGATCACCGCATCTACATCACTGGTAGCAATTCTGGCACAGAACCGTTTTCGGTTTTTGGTTTCAAAGTCTTTCTTGGTAGCCACCAGTAAATTTGCTGCCGGATAAAGCTGTAACCACTCGGCTGCAAACTGCTCAATGATATGATTTGGTACAACAATCATGGACTTATGACAAAGTCCCAGTCGTTTACTCTCCATTGCCGCTGCAACCATCGTATAAGTCTTTCCTGCTCCAACTACATATGCAAGCAGTGTATTTCCACCGTATAAGATTCTTGCAACACCATTTTTCTGATGCTCCCGCAACCGGATTTCCGGATTCATTCCATAAAAGTTCAGATGGCTTCCGTCATATTCTCTTGGTCGGATTGCATTGAAATTTTCATTATAATAGTCGGTAAGTCTCTGCCTGCGCTCCGGATCTTTCCAGATCCAATCCTGAAACGCCTGCTTGATTAGGTCTTGTTTCCCCTGTGCTATTGCTGTTTCTTTCTTATTTAAAACAGCTTTTTTCTTTCCGTCCTCGTCCTCCACATAATCGTAAATGCGGACATCTCTCAGATTCAGGGTATCTTCGATAATACGATAGGCATTTGCTCTCGTAGTTCCGTAAGTGTTATTTGCCTTTACATTTCCTTTATCAAGACTTCTTCCTTCTACCTGCCATTCCCCTGTGTATTTAGAAAAATGGACTTTTATTTTCCACTGCGTATAATTAGGCGTGTTCAATAACTGAAACATAAAGTCTTCAACATCACCCTCCGGGAGCCATGTTGTCCCCAACCGGATATTGATTTCTGAAGCACTTAAATCCTTTGGCTGTACGTTCTGCAGTGCAGTCACATTGACCTGATACCTTGCATCTGACTGTGCAGCAAGTTCTGCTACTTTCAACTTTTCTCTTACATTTCCTGACAGATATTCGTCTTCAGAAACATACTTCAGATTCTCTGTATCACTCTCCGGTAACCGAAAAACAACACCAGACAGCTCCTGTTCCAGTTCTCCTTCTGTTTTCCCGGTCAGTTCCGACATGAAAGACATATCTACTTTTGCTTTTTCTGCAAGAGAAATCGACAGTGCTTCACTGGCAGTATCCACACTGGTCACTGCCTCATGTGCTTTAATCGTCCGCTTAGAAAACATATCTGCTTTCCGTTCCAATGTTCCGTCTTCTGCAAGAATTTCCAACGAACTTAATAACGGATAACTGTTGTCGTCTGCAAATACACGCATATTGGCACGATCATTTAACAATCCGTATTTACTGCGGAAGAGGTCATACAAACGGTTTAATTCCTTCTGTTGTCCTTCGATTACCTCATCAGAATATCCTTCTGTCTGATACCGGATCAGTTCCCTTGCACAATCCCGGATAGCAATCATGCCTTTCACACGATTTGTTCCTGTCACTGGAAGGCTCACAGGCTTCATACGGCTGTTCTCCCGATAGTAAATCTTCCCATCTGCCAATGTGTAAGAATAATTATTTACCGATGGATCTGCAGGAATCGTATCATCTGCCTCCTCTACCAGTTCTTCCATCTCGACTTCTTCAATCGTACCCTTTAACGCTTCAACTGCAACTGAAAGAAGTTCTGACAGTTCTCTGCCCTCATACGGTCTGCAAGTGCTTCTCATTCCATACGGACCAGATTCCATGACCATTTCTCCCAGTATCATTTCCGGGTGCTGCACATAATAGCGATTCTGCTCAATGCCATTGTCATCATAATCCAGATATATCCAGTCCGGTTCCTCCAGTGTCATATGGTCACGCTTCTGAAGGAATAAAATATCCGATGTTACTTTCGTTCCTGCGTTTTTGGTAAAGGTATCATTCGGCAGACGGATTGCACCGATCAATTCTGCTCTCTGTGCCAGGTATCTTCTGACATATGGATTTTTCTTATCCATGGTTCCCGATGATGTGATAAATGCGATCACACCACCCGGTCTTACCTTGTCCAATGTCTTTGCAAAGAAATAATCGTGAATGAAAAAATTGTATCTGTCATACCTGTTGTCAAATAGTTTAAACTCTCCAAACGGTACATTTCCAACTGCAACGTCAAAAAAGCTGTCCGGGAGATTTGCTTTTTCATATCCCTCTATTGCTATTTTTGATTTCTGATAAAGCTGTGCAGCAATTCTTCCGGATACAGAATCCAGTTCCACACCATATATCTTACAGTCCGAAAGAGATTCCGGTTTCATACCAATAAAGTTACCCACACCGCAACTCGGTTCCAGAATATTTCCACTCTTTAGTCCCATGTTTTCCAATGCCTGATACATACTCTTGATTACAATCGGCGGGGTATAGAACGCTGTCAGTGTGGATTCTCTTGCCGATTTGTATTCTTCTTCACTTAGTATGGTCTGCAATTCCAGATATTCGTCTGACCATGCAGATCTCTTTGGATCAAATGCATCGGACAGACCGCCCCAACCAACATATTTTGCCAGTATTTCCTGTTCTTCTGGTGTTGCATAACGATGTTCCATTTCACATTTCTTCAGAAGTTGAATAGCTGCAATATTTGCCCGGAACTTTTCTTTGGCTGATCCATACTCCGGTGTCTCCTCTGTAATCTGATACTGGTGTCTGTTCTGCCCGGAAACTTCTGGGTATAAATCATAGCTCTGTGTTTTCTTTGCGGGTTCGCCCTGTTCCCAGGAAGGTGCTAATTCCAGAGTATTTTCTTCTTCGGCTGGTAATACGACATCTTCCAGTTCCGCTGTTTCCTGTACCGGAACATATCCCTGCTCCTCGATTGTCTGGAACCATTGGTGTGCAAACAGGTTTAATTCTTCTTCCAGTTGCTCATTGTATCCGTCATCACCATAGACTTCATCGTATCTTTGTAATGCGTCCTGCTGATAGGTTCTTGCCTGAAGCATTTTTCTGTCATTATCATAAGCAAATTCCATATCCGGATCTGCCATGGCATCTCCGTTCTGCTCATAGTAATGAGAGATTGCAATATAGTTATCACCAATCTGCTCAATCGTAAGGGGCATAAATCCTGCTCCTGCTTCAAAGGTTTTGGAATCTACTTCTCCCCGTAAAACCTCTCCCGCCAGCTTCATCACAAACTGATAATTCTGCTCTGGAATGCTCAGTTCCGTTTCTGTTTTCTCAGATGGGACATCTGTCGGCTGTGCCTCTTTTTCTTCTTCGGCTGGTAATTCCGGCAATGGCCGTTTGATTTTCAAATGGTCATTTGCCGGATTCTCACGTATCTTACGGTCAAATTCTTCTCTGGATAGTTCTTCGCTAAAAATTGGATATTGCTGATCCCGAAGCACCACTCTTTCTGCTGACAGGAACTCAACTTCATAATCTTTCATTCCTATCGTAACAACAGTATTCTCAGAAATGTCATAATCTGACGGATTATCTTCCGATTCGATTACCGCTTCATTTGAACTCATTTGCTGTTCTGCTTCTAATTCCACTTGGGCAACAACCGGACGAGATTCTGTCCCTATTGTATTTTCATCTGTAATTGGTGCAGTAAGACTATATCTTCCATGCTGATAATCCAAAATATCTTGATACGCCTTTTGCATATCAGCATATCTTGTGTCAAAATCAGCAGTATCCGCCAAAACCTCAGACATCTGCGAAACTAATTCTGTTACCCGTTCAGGTTCTGCCAACTGTGGAAGCAGTAATTTTACCGCTTCATAATAATCCGTTCCTGCCGGATACGGACGCATAACATTCTCTGGACGATTGTAATAGAAATGATAAATTTCCCCTACAAGTACTCCTCTCTCATAGTCAGGTATTCCTTCCAGTTCACGCTTTGAAAGATACCTTCCTACATCAATCAATTCGCCAATCCTTTTTGCAACTGTACTCCATTTCAGCAGTATTTTAGGAGAATTTTCCCCATATCCCCGATGCAGTTTCAGTCCTTTTCCATCATGTTCTTCACAGATACCAGTTCCAGTCAGGATAGAAGACCTTCCCCCGACTCCATATTCATTTTTCAGGAACTTCACTGTATCTTCCATACTGTGTCTCTGTTTAAAATAACAGTAAATACGATACTTCCCTTGTGAAAAGCTTGAACCACTTTGAAGTGCCCGGTCAATAATTTCCTGCGTAAAAGAAAAAGCAGAAACATCTTCTGCCGCTTTGTCATCAATTAACTGAAGCTGTCCATCAACACTCAAAAGTGTTTCTCTACTGTCCTTCAATTCGCCCAAGACACGCATTCCGTCATAATACCCTGCGATTACATACCAGTCATAATATCCCTGCTCTATTCGATTCTCATATGTTCCTCGCCATATATGCAGCACATTTTCATACTTATCGAATCCTACTGCATCGCCATTTTCCAGTGTATACTCTGTCACGCCCGTTGGAAAAAGTGATTTCACATATTCCATCTGATCTTTTCGCTCCTCATGGCTCTCATAAAAATCACTTATTTCCGCATTGGTTGCTTTTAAGTGTGGTGCAAAAAGGAGCAGTGATTTGATGATTTCGTCATTTGATAAAAATGCGATTTCATGATCTTCACTGCTCCTGTCATACCATTTTAATTCTCCAGAATTTCGTTCCTCACGATTTCCTGTGCTCTCTGCCGGATATTGTTCATTCGCCCGATCCACTCCATCTGATCTCTGGCTTTCAATTCCTCCGTCACTCCCTCTTTCTCTGCCATCTGCTGGATAAGTGTTTCCATTCTCATCTGTGCTTCTTCCTCCGTCTGAAGCAGATGCTGATTCAAGGTTCCTGCTGTCAGAAGATTCAGATACATTCCGTACCGATTCTTCATCAGATATTGATTTCGGAGATATGCGTACTTCCCAAGGTGAACTTCCTCTTCCTCTGGAATTGTAAGATTCGGCAGGAGATAATCTCCCTGTCTGCTGTATGTGATTGCTGCCATTGTCCTGTCTCCTTTCTGTTGTGGTTTCCTGTTTGTTATCCACATTATAATCTACTGTTTTCCGTTCAACAAATGTGCGTTGCTTCCGCTCCTGTATCTGTAATTTTCGTATGGTGTCCGCAACTTCACCTAATGCCATTTCTGACATATCACTTGCTGCCACGCCCAAAAGATTGACCAGCTCTTTCGTATGAAACTCCCGGATAGTCCGAAAGTCCCTAGTCTCCAGATAGATGTCCGGTTCCATTCCGCAACGCTCAAAAAGCATATAGGAAATACTGTTTGTAAGCAGTTGTTTCATTTTCAACCGGATATTGAACTCATCAATTTCTTCCAACGGACTGTCTTTTGTCGCAAGCAGGATATCTGGAAGATAATCTCCAATGTTATCCTCCGCAATGTTCAGAGATGCTTCCAGAATAACCATTGCAAACTCTTTTCTGTCTCCGTCTGCCACACCAAATGCATTTGCCAATGCTTCTTTTACCGACTCCCTTTGTTCTTCTGACACGCTCCACAAAGAAACCGGACGAACCAGACGCTTGTATTTTCCTTCTCTCGTATCGGATACATCAAAGTAATATTTCAGCTTTAAGTGATCGGAACTCTTATCAAACACCGCAATTCCTTTGGAATCCCGCTTTACCCACCGCCCAAATTTCTCATTCCATTTTTCCATCGGAAGTACTGCGGTTGCTTCCGGACGCTGCACATGGATCAAAAGCTGTTCATCAAACGGCAGGCGGTAATTTTTACTGGCTGACTGGAGAAAGGCTATCCACTTTTCCGGTGATTCCGTCACTTCCTGTGTCGCTTCCTCATACAGTTTTGTAATGACATCAAATTTCTTTACCACGTACCTTCCTCCTAACGTTCTCTTTCTTTTTGCCTGATCGGATATTTTTCTAAAAATTCCTGCACTGTACGGCAACCTTTATCGTTATATTTCCAGTCCGTTTTCGCTTCCAGGTCAAGATAACCATTCGGTGGTATTTTTAACCGCTCACGCGTAAGAACGGAACCCAAATGATTTGCTAAAATGCCTTTCGCAATCTGGACTGGTTCCCATGTTTCATCATCATATCGTACTTCATATAAATATAATCCTTTCGGAACGGTATCCTGATCCAAACGCATATCATTGAATAGTGCTGGCTTTCCGAACAAGCTTATTTCTGTATAATGTTCTTTCATTACATCATATCTCATACCTCGCCACCTCCCAAAAAGGTAATCACTTTATTGGCTTTGATTGCTTTCTGTAAGTCATTGATCATTCCAATCTCTGCAACCGTAATGCCTTGAATCTCTAGAATCTCGTCCAAGGTCATTGCAGAAATATCTTTTTCCTCTGTAATTCCTGCTTCAAATATCTTATTGATAACTTTTACTACTTTCTGGTTCACTACCATTCTTTTTTCCTCCTTGCCTGTTTCGCTATGTAAAAGGGTGGCATTTCACCACCCTGTAATCCTTATTCGTCCTCGCCTTCTTCTTTCTTTTCTTCAATCGCTAATGGTGTTTTCTTTCTCTTTCTTGCATGGATAGCCACACCGCCAACTCCCATTGCAGACAATGCAGCAATGACTAACCACAATCCTGCTTTTGCGGTGTCTCCTGTTTTCGGAGGGTTACTGGTCTTTGTAGTAGTACCTGGTGTCTCTGGGGTTGGTGTTTCCGGTACTTCTTTGATGGTTACAGTCTGACCTTCATCGTTGATGTCCTTATGCTCTGTTACCTTTTTCGGTTCTTCCGGATTCGTTATATCATACAGTTCTTCAAATGTTACAAGCTGCTTTCCTCCAAGAGTGCCGCCATCGAAAGTAAACTCAATCTGCACTTCCATGTTTTCCTTGTCCGCTGTAAATTCATAATCATTGGTAATTTCTTTACCATCAATAAGCAGCTTTGCATTTTCTGCCTTAACCATCTGCCAACCAGACAGCTTATACTTTGTACCAATTTCCAGTCCTTCTAAAGTAACCGTATCCACAATCGTCAAATCTTTTCCGGCTTCAATCTCTTTCTTGCCATTCTTATCAGTTGCTGTGGTATGAATCGAAATCTTTCGTTCTGTAATCAGGACTGTCTGACCTTCATCGTCAATGTCTTTATGCTCTGCAACTTTTACAGGTTCTTCCGGATTCTTCAGATCGTATAATTCTTCAAATGTAACCAAATTCTGTCCGCCAAGTTCTGATGCATCAAACGTGTAAGAAATCTCTACTTTCATTTTTTCACTGTCAGCAACAAAAGTATAATCACTCTCCACACGCTTTCCATCAATGAGCAGTTCTGCATTTTCCTCTTTCAGCATCTGCCAGCCTTTTAACTGGTACTTTCTGCCTTCTTCCAGACCGTCCAGAGTAACTGTATCCACAATCGTTACTTCCCTTCCTGCAACAATTACTTTTTCGCCTGTTTTCTTGTCTGTTGCAGTTGTATGAATGGTAATCTCTTTTTCATACTCATCAGTCAGTGTTCCAAGGTCGATAGTTACTTTATCTCTGCTGACAACAACTTCAAATGCCGAAATCAGCTTCATACCTTTGTTGGATTCACAAGCTAACTCCTCAATCTCATAAGTGTCATAAAGTAATGCACCTTTGCTATCGTCCGGCTCAGAAATTCCGAACCAGATACCGTCCTCACTGGATGTTCCGGCATTTGTATTTTTCTTATGAGATGCCCAATCGGAAGCGGTTGAAAACTGACCATTTTTATCTGTCACTACGATATGGCTCTCTCCGGTTGTTTTACTGGTAATCTTAAAAGGAACATTTGCAAGTCTCTTATGTGTACCTGCTCCAATCTTTACGCCTTCCAGATCTCCACGTTTAATCTGGTTGTAAATGGAATGACTTTCGTCTGTTAAATCCACGATTTTTCCATTTTCCGTAATCGAAAATTCAATCGCTTTTGCCCCGACAGTTAGATAACCTTCTGGTGCTTTGGTTTCTTCCAGTTTGTATTTACCATACGGAAGTAAATCTGCTGTCGTTGTTGCAATTCCGTCAATCCCCGTCTGAATCGTCTTAACTGTCTCGTTCTTCTTGTACAGTTTTCCTTCTACCAGAACCGAATTCTCGTTCAGAGAAATAATTGCAAACGCTGTATCTTTTAATGTGGCACTTCCCTGTGCTTTGGTATCTTTTGTCTCTAAATCACGTTTCTGAATCTTCACACCACCTCGGATTACCTGATCAGATACGGAATACTGGTTGCTTCCGGAAAGGACTGCAAGCTCTCCGTCCTCTGTAATCTGTGTCAGATACATTCCTTTTATCTGCTCTGCACTGTCCCCTGCCTGCATATAAGCTCCGTCCAGTAAATATCCGTCTGGTGCTTTTGTCTCCTCAACAGTCAGTGTTCCAAGTGGTAATACACTTTTTTCGTTCTGAGTGTAAAATGCATCTCCAGATACTTTGTAAGCATCTGTCAGCTTTGTCACATAATGAGTATTTCCATCACTGTCTTTTTCAGCTACCGTTTTTGTAACCCAGGTACGTGTTGCTTTCTCTGGTAAATTGTCTTTTGTATAAAGTCCGTCATAATAATGCCAGGTAAACTCTGCTCCTGCCAGTGCTGCATCACCCTGTGCGGTTGCTTTCCCTGTCTCCATATCAATCTTGAACAGGTCTACCAATGTCTCTGTTACTTTCGGAACATCTGAAACATTTAATACGGCTGTTTTTCCGGCTTCAACATTCAGACTGCGTACTGTCGTATCCAGCTTATATCCCTTCGGTGCAGAAAGTTCTTTGATATAAACAGTCCCGGCAGTTACTTCCACTTCATTTGTCTCGCCATTCTCATTTGTTGTAAGTGTTCCAATCTGATTACTGCAATTCTGATCTGAGAATATGCCAAAAATCGCTCCGGCAATGGAATACATCGCATTTCCATTTGTGACAATCTCATTAGCGGTTGTCTTTTTTACCTTCGCATTTCCAACGTTTAATTCTGCCCAAAACTGTCCGATATCCTGTCCTTCTCCGGTGTAAATGTAACCGCCACATTTATAGCGTCCCTTATTTGCCTTCACAAATGATTTTGCTCCTGCATACACTTCATTCTGAATATCCTGTGAAATCTCGGAATAGACTGCCCGAACATTATCGCACTGCCAGCCTAAATGCTCACTTAAACGCTGCCACACAAGACACTGCTCTAAAAGATATGCCTGATTTGCACTCAGGTTACTGTGACTGGCTGCATACTGTTTCATATACTCAAGCGACAATGCCACATCTTCAATCTGATCTACACTCATACTGGCACTCGCATCATGCCTGGTCTTATATCCATTTTTAAATCCGGTGTTAATATCTACACAATAGGCGGTTTCGCCCTCTACTTTCATGTGTCCTTCGTTGAAAGTGCTTTTAATTGTTCCGTCATTCATCAAATGTTCTACATGTCCAACTCTCTCTGCGGATTCTGTCCAATACTGTGTTTCCGCTGCCTGAACCGTTGTAATCGGTAATGCAGTTAAAATCGTGGTCAGGGCAAGAATCCCTGTACACACTCGTTTCCATATCTTCTTCATTTTCTACAATTCCTTTCTTTTCAATCAAAAAAAGACGTCCGTCTGGAACGCCTGCTGTTGCTTTATGCTGTTTGCTCCCTGCTACCATGCAGGGTGTGGGAATCTCTGACCTGCCGAAAGAGAAGATGTTCCCGGCTCCTTATTGTCTTTTCGGCTGGTAATCTGCTGGTAAACCAAAGGGGTAGGGTGTGGGGAGGGGAAAACAGGAAAATGCTGATTTTTCGTTGACCGTCAACGGATAGACTTCTCCCTTGGTGTCAAAATGCCTATCGTTCCCTGCTTTTTTCCCGTTTCCGGTATAATTCCAGTGCTTTGATAATGGTTTCTTCCATTTTCTGCTGTGTAGTTCCCGATGGAAAATATTTTTTCAGTCGGTTCTTCGGGATTTTCCATTGTTCTACCTGATTTGGCTTTTCCTCTGTCATAATCGACAGTAACACATCTTCATTCAGTCTGCCTTCTGCTGAAAACTTGCGGATTTTGATTGCCTGTGCATGACTTGGAGTGCAATCTTCCGATTCCATGGTATCGTACAATATCTCCTGTTCTTCTTTCGGCAAATAAGACAGCTCCACCGCCGGACGCATGGCAATTTTCTTTTCATCGACCATTTCAAGAATTTCCGGGATAAGTTCTGTAAGACGGATATAGCGGCGGATTTGATCTTGGCTTTCTCCAACTTGCTCACCTAATATTTCTCTTGAAGTCTTTCCACGAAATTCCTGTGCCACTGGCACAGAATTTTTTTTCGGACGTCCTGCCTGTCTTTTCATGGCATCCAACTTCATTTTATAAGCAAATGCTTTCTCTGACGGTAATATTTCTTCCCTTTGAAGATTACTGTCAACCATAACAATAACCGCTTCATCATCACTGAGATTTCTCACAATACAAGGAAGATTCTCTAACCCTGCCATTTCACTCGCCATTTTTCTGCGGTGCCCGGAAATCATTTCGTATCCGCCTGTTGGTCGCTCTCTGACAAGTGCAGGAACTAATACACCATGTTCACGAACGCTTTCGATCGTTTCCACCATCTTAGCGTCCATTCTTACCTTAAATGGGTGATTCGGGAAATCAGTAATCTCAAAAAGAGAAATATTTTTTACATATTCCTGATTCTTATGGTCTCTTTCTTCCTGTGTAGTAAAAAGGTCATCGGCTGAGGGAAGATTCATGTTTATTTCTCTGCTTTTCGCCACACTGAATCACCTCCCTCGTAAATTCTGCATATGCCTTTGCAACAGTTCCATTCTTGTCATACTCATAAATGCTCTGTCCTGCTGCACTGCTTTCTGCTGCTGTGATAGCCACTGGAATAACCGTTTTGAAAATTCGGATATGCTTCCCATAATTTTCTCTAAGGCTATCCTCTGTTGTCTTTGCAAGTTTTGTCCGCATATCTGCAAGCGTTAGCAATACTCCATCAATCTTCAGATTAGGATTTAGCTGTCTTTGTACCTTACCGATTGTTTTCATTAACTGCGTCATGCCCTTTAGTGGAAGATAATGAGCCTGTACTGGAACAATTACACTGTCCGCTGCAACTAATGCATTGATGGTCAGCATTCCCAAACTAGGCATACAATCAATCAGGATATAATCATAATCCTTTTTCAAATCTGCCAGATACAGCTTTAAAGTCTGCTCTCTGCTCATGGCATTCACCAGTGAGATTTCCATGCCCGATAATTCAATATTGGTCGGAATAATATCTACTCCTTCTTCATGGTGCAAAATGCCTTCATTATACACAAACGGTTCATCTTGTAATATCTTCTTCATTTGTGTTTCCAATGTAATCGGAAGATTATCTGCGTCAGTCCACCCTAATGCAGTTGTTAAATCTCCCTGTGGATCAGCATCGACCAATAATACTTTTCGCCCCTGATGTGCAAGACCTATTCCCAAATTTAATGTCGTTGTGGTCTTAGCTGTTCCTCCCTTCTGATTTGCAAGGGCGATTACTTTACACTTGGTCATATGGTTTCCTCCTTCCTCGAAAAATTTAATAGCCAATCCGTTTTACGTAACTGACTATGTATAAAAATGAGCATGAAAAAAGCCGACTGATTTAGTAAACCAATCGGCTATGTACATATCATAAATCACATCTTCAACTATTATTTTTAATCAATTTCAATATTTCTTCAGTGTTGTCTCTTGTAATTATCAAGTTTGAATTTTTTATAATATATTTATTATACCTTTTAACTTCTTTAGGTGATAAATATTTTCTCGCATATGTATATCTGTCTGATTTAAATGTTGTAACAAGCATTGTTGGTGTAGCTATAAAAATATGCTCATATAGATTATCTATCCTTTTTATCATCATCGAAGGAGTGTCACATGTTAAAAACGGAAAATTATTATCCGTCAAACAAATTTCTATATGCAAATTTTTAAGATAATTTTCTAACATCATTATTATCTTTCCGTTACGATTTTTAAGGAATTCATAAAAAGCTTTGATTCTTACAGCATGTTTCATTTCATCGTCTGCTGTACTATTAAATAAATGAACTCGTTCTTTAACAGGGATTTCAAGATTAGCTAATTCCTCTGGTAAAATATTATCTATAATAGAATTAATCCAAGCATTTCCATTTATATTTCTAAAATCAAAAACTAGAATTTGTTCCATTAACTCTTTTATTTCTTCTTCATTAGGAACATATGGAGTTTTTAATATCTTACAACGAACTTTTTCTTCTATCTGATGAATATACGTTTGCCAACTATTTTCAAATTGACGTCCCCATTCTTTTTCAATAAAAGCATATCTTGATTGCTCTATTGCTTTCTTATATGAATTTTTAACTTTTTTCCCAGCGATATTATTACAATCATCATAAATTTCCCATTGATCATATTCATAATAATTATCACTCAATTCTCTCAACGTCCTTAATTCTGTTCCATTTAATTCTATCCTATATTTTTTCAAAAAGCCAAATAATGGTTCAAGTGCTTCATCTGGAATAAAAATATCTCCTGCTTTTATATCATGGAATCCTCTTTTGCAATTTATTGTCTCAACATTTTTAGGTTGAATTCCTTTATCTTCCTCCATTTTATCATATACCCATACTGAATCATTACCTGTAGCACTCCATTCCCTCATATATGTTTTTGGAACTAAATGTTGATTTTTAGCAATATCAGGATATGTATTTGCCTTTGGATTCGTATCAAAAGCCATTCTCGTTTACCTTCCTATATCTATTTTCTATTTTAATTATTATATTCCTCTTTTCTCTTTTCATCAATCGGAAAATATTTCCACGACAGCTTACGAAAAGTTGGGGAATCTTACGCTATCATACATCAAAAGTTGGGGAAATATTGGGTAATTACACTACTCCCCAACAAAATAAAACAGGCAATCTTCGCCCACTTATTTCAGAAGAATGAGGCGAAGTTTCATACGACAGTTGGGGAATTGAAATTCCCCAACTCACTCCCCAACTTTTACCCAATTCCATGCATAAATAGCGATAATTTACGATAAGTCAAAACTTATTCCCCAATACGCAAAAAAACCTTGAATCATCCCATTTTCATAGGAAATTCAAGGTTTTTCGTTGATTTACATGATAATAATACGGTTCAAATTCTTATGCGAACTGTAAGATTATGCGTTCATCTGAGCTGCAACTTCAGCTGCAAAATCTTCATTTTTCTTTTCAAGACCTTCACCTGTCTCGAAACGAACGAATTTCTTCAGAGTGATAGTTGTTCCGTTAGCTTTTCCAACTTCATCAAGGTATTTAGCTACAGACTGTTTTCCGTCTTCAGCTTTTACATATACCTGATCTAACAGACAGATTTCCTTCATCTCTTTGTTGATACGTCCGGAAATCATTCCCTGGATAACCTTTTCCGGTTTCTGAGATTCTTTCGGGTCGTTCATGATCTGAGCAAGAAGAATTTCTTTCTCATGTGCGATGTAATCAGCATCTACATCTGCCTGGCTTACATACTTAGCATTTAAAGCTGCTACCTGCATAGCTACGTTTTTCAGAGCTTCTTTAACAGCATCGTTAACAACTGCTGTATCAGCTTCTACAAGAACACCGATACGTCCGCCACCGTGGATGTAAGATACTACACAGCCATCTGTAACGATCTTTTCGAATCTTCTGATGCTGAGCTTTTCTCCGATTACAGAAATCTTTTCTGTAAGTGCATCGTTAACTGTCTTAGAAGCATCTTCGTTCCAAGCTTCAGCCATGAATCCTTCCATATCTGTAGCTTTTGTAATAAGTGCCTGATTAACAACTGCTTTTACGAATGCCTGGAAATCAGCGTTCTTAGCAACGAAGTCTGTCTCAGAGTTAACTTCTACGATAGCTGCTGTCTTATCTTCTTTAACGTCTGCCATAACAATACCTTCAGCTGCGATACGTCCAGCTTTCTTAACAGCCTTAGCTTCGCCGTTCTTTCTGAGGTATTCGATTGCTGCATCCATATCTCCGTTAGATTCGTTCAGAGCTTTTTTGCAGTCCATCATACCAGCGCCTGTCATTTCTCTTAATTCTTTTACCATGCTTGCTGTGATTGCCATGATTTTTTCCTCCATCTTTCAATATGATCTTTTGGATTGTTCGAATTATTCTTCTGTTGTTTCTTCAGCTGTTTCTACGTCTTCGCCTTCGTAAACTTCTTCTGCTTCGCCCTGGTTTGCTTCGATTACAGCATCAGCCATCTTAGATACGATAAGTTTTACAGCTCTGATAGCATCATCATTTCCTGGAATTACATAGTCAAGTTCTTCCGGATCACAGTTTGTATCAGCAATACCGATCAGCGGGATTCCGAGTGTGTGAGCTTCCTGAACACAGATTCTTTCCTTCTTAGGATCTACTACGAAGATAGCATCCGGGATTCTCTTCATTTCTTTGATTCCGCCAAGGTTCTTTTCAAGTTTTTCCCATTCTTTCTTGATTTCGATAACTTCTTTCTTCGGCAGTACATCGAATGTTCCGTCTTCTGACATAGCTTCGATTTCTTTCAGACGAGCGATTCTGCTCTGGATTGTCTTGAAGTTTGTAAGCATTCCTCCAAGCCATCTTTCGTTAACATAGTACATTCCGCAACGTTCTGCTTCTGTCTTGATAGCGTCCTGAGCCTGTTTCTTTGTTCCTACGAAAAGGATCTTTCCACCTTCTGCTGCGATGTCAGATACTGCCTGGTAAGCTTCATCTACTTTTCCTACAGATTTCTGAAGGTCGATGATGTAGATACCATTTCTCTCTGTGTAGATGTACTCTGCCATCTTAGGGTTCCATCTTCTTGTCTGATGTCCGAAATGAACACCTGCTTCTAAAAGTTGTTTCATTGAAATAACGCTCATGTTTCTTTCCTCCATTGGTTTTTTACTTCCGTGTGCTTATGTCCGCGAACCATGCTTGTCAGCTTTGGCACCACCGGGATAAACCACACACGTGTTTTTTTGCAACGCTAGCATTGTATCACAAAAGCCCTGCATACGCAAGGCTTTTTTCAGGGTTTCCCCTGCAGGTTCTCATATTTTTTCAAAATCAGCAGCAAAAAAGCTGATATCCGACAAGGAGGCACAGCAGAACGATCAGAATTCCGATAAATATGCTCGGAATGAACATCATGATCACCATACCAAGTGCCACAAAAAACAGTGCAAAACCAAATACCCGTTTCATCTTCGTTCCTGCTTTTTCCTCTTTTACAATAAATATATGCCAGAAACCTACGTCTATTCCTGATTTTCCGGAGAATCTGCTTCATTTAACAGATCTGCCACATCCTCCTCCGTCATCTTATCCTCAGATGGGGATTTAAAGCGGTCGATCACATCCGGGACCATATCCAGGATCTTGGTCATGGTATCCTGATTCTTGATGTTGACCAGTCTGGTTGTTCCGTTCTGGATCACAAGCACCGCACTCGGGATCATCTTTCCGCCGAGTCCGCCGGCTCCTCTGTCCTTTTTGTCCGCATGAAATGCCCCTGCTCCGATTGCAAAAGACACATCAACAAGCGGAAGAATGATCGTATCTCCGATGTGGATTGCATCTCCTACAACGGTTTTGGATGATACCACACCGTTCATCCCTTTAAACAATGCATCTACTGTCTCTTTAAACTGATTATCTACTGCCATTTTTTCGATTCCTCCTGTTATTTTCTATCAAATGCTTTACCATTTAAACTCCCTGATATCATGGTAAGTGCTGCGGATATTCTTATCCAGCAGCATCTTTGCTGCAAATACTGCCATATGAACTGTTCTTAGTCTTCCTTTTACATAAACGGAACCTTCCAGTACCCGCTTTTCAAAATCCGGTTCCAGATCCATATTTTCTCCGATAAATGCATAAAACATTCCACAAAGTGCCAGTATCTGTCCGGTATGGTAAGGGTCTTCAAAACCGAAATGCAGTTTTACGCGAAGCTTTTTCGGCTTCAGGAAACGCTTCACCCAGACCAGTTCCTTTTTGCCACGTGCAAAAGCTGCTTTATGATTTTCCTGTCCCAGGAACTCCAGAATTTTATCTTTTTTATCTGCGATATTTTTTATTTTATCATATAAATTCTTCCATGTACATTTGATCTTTTCCAGGATCTCACGAAGCTTCTGGCTGAGCTTCCGAATCAGTTTTCCAAATGCTTTGACCGGTTTCTTCCGTTTTCGTGGAGTTTTGTGAGCCTTTCCGGATCCTCTCTCGTCATGAACATCCTTTTTTTCTCTGGATTCACTTTCCTTTTCCGGTGTAGCATTCTCTTCTTTTTTTTCTGAAAATGTTTTCACCTTCGTGTCAGGACTTCCCTGTGTTTCTGTTTTGGACTTCTCATCTTGCACGTCCGCATGCTCTGGCTTTGCATACGTTCCGCTTTCGGCTCTCTTTTCCGGCAGCGTCTGCGGCTTCTTTACATCTGCCGCATCATTTCTTTCTGCTGTTCTTTCACTGGCATTCTCCGCACCGGCTTTTTTTCCACCATCCGGCTTTTTCTCCTTCTTTCTCACCGGTTTATCTTCCGCTTCCAGAACATCTCCCAACTTCTTCCAGGCAATCCGCCCCTGCCATTTCACATCGCCGTTCCGATACTCCACTCTTCCTGCAATCAGATGAAGCAGCCATGAAATCTTAAGATTCCCCTCCGCATCTTCCAGCTTCCCCGGAAACTCGGCACGCAGTTCATACCTCAGCGGTACAAAGAGAAGGACACCGATCACAAGTAGCAGAATTCCCAGAATCACCAGAAGAATTATTCCGATAATCTTCAAAATCAATCCAATGATATGTAGAATCATTCTTCTTCCCTCTCCTGCTTTCTGATGTAAGACCGGATATCCAGATCTCCTGTCTCTTCGTAAACTTCCTTTGCGATCTCTTCTACCAAATACAGCGCATCATCATATCCGCTTGCAAGACCAACTGCGAAAATATCATCATCGATCACACTTCCCTGTCGGAACATCAACGTCGAATAAAATTCCAGCTGATTTTCCCCTTCTTCGATCAGCGCGATCACATAAGTATTCAACGGATACTTTTTTTTATTCAGTTTTGCAATCACTTTTTCTTTCTTTTTTGTCATGCTCTCGCTGACATAAAGATTTTTGTAAAACCTCATGTGCGCTGTCACCTTGACCTTTAATTATTATAGTAAGAATCAAACACCTGCTTTACGACACTGACACCAGTAATGGTCGCCGTATCCGCATCCTCGACACAGACGCCGATCGCCAGCTCCGGATTATCCACATTGGAAAATCCGACAAACCAGGAATGTACTGTATTTCCATCTTCACTGACCTCAGCAGTTCCGGTTTTCCCTGCCACTGTATAAGACGCACCTGAAAGCGCAACTCCGGTACCATAATCCACAACCGCCTTCATGTATTCCGTAAGCTGTGCAGCTTCAGATGATGTCATCAGCTCTTTGTAGCTTTCCGGCATATATTTCTTCACCGTTGTGCCTGCATAATTTGTAATCTTGTCCACCAGATACGGCTTCATCAGCTTTCCACCATTTGCGATCGCCGAAACGATCATCGCCATATGGTACGGACTGACCTGTGTCTCTCCCTGACCAATTGCAGTCATCATCGTATCTGCATCTCCTGCATCTGTTTTCAGGCGGAAACTGCTTTCATTATATTTCACATCACCCGGAAGCTTGCTGTTAAACAGCATCTGTTTGGCAGTCTTTCTCCATTCTGCCTTATCCAGCTGCAGCCCGATATTTGAAAACGAAGAATTGCAGGAATTTGCAACCGAATCCGTCAGATTCTCTTCGCCATGGGCAGTGCTGTTATAACAGTGGATCGTCGCCCCATTCTGTGAAAATTCTCCATTACATTCAAACAAATAATTATTATAATCTGGATTCTGCCGCATAAAAGCTAGTGTTGTCACCAGCTTGAATGTCGACCCCGGTGTATACTGTCCAAGTGTAGCCCTGTTAAGAAGCGAACTGTTCTCGTCATTGTTCAATGCATCCCAGTTTTCCGAAACATTATTCGGATCAAAAGACGGCTTCGATACCATTGCCAGAATCTTCCCTGTACTTGGCTCCATCACGACAACTGCACCTTTGTTATCTCCCAGTGCATTATATGCTGCATTCTGCAGGTTCGCATCCAAGGTTGTGACCACCGTATCTCCCGTATTCTTCTGGTCTTTAAATTCATTCGCCAGCTTTTCCAGGAAAAAGGCATTTGAAGTCAGAAGATTGAAATTCTGTGAGGATTCTAGTCCGGATTTTCCTTTTGCGGCATATCCGACAACATGTGCAAACACTTCTCCTTCCGGATATTCCCGTGTTTCCGATCCATCGTCATTTGTCACAGTCTGTGCAAGCACTTCTCCATTTTTATCTGTAATACTGCCACGCAGCACACGGTCCGCAAGAAGATCCTGACGGATATTGTACGTGCTGTTGACAACCTCTTTACTTTTTACCACATTAAAATAAACCAGATATCCCATCAGTACCAAAAACAGTGTTACAAAAATATAAGTAACTCTCGTCAGTTCTTTATTGGTCATCTGCTTCTCTTTTTTCTTACTGGCTCCGCTTCTTTCTGCCTGTGCTTCTTTCGGACGCCGCTGTCCGTTTTTTAGGCTGTTGCGTTCGGCCTTTTTCTTCGGTTCGCCATCCGTTCGTCTGCTGCGGCTTTTTCCTTCTGCCTTCTTCTTTTGGTCGTGATACCCGCTCTCGTCTGGCAGGCTCTCCAGCTGCTGATCCAGATCTGGAAGTTCGTCTTCTCTGTAATTTTTTTCTTTCAATGTCTTCTTCCTCGTCTTCTCTTAATACATACAGTCCCTGAATGATCGCAAACATAATGATCGTACTGAGGACGGAGGTTCCACCGTAGCTTACCAGCGGAAGTGTCACTCCGGTAGACGGAATGAACTTTGTCACACCTCCGATCGTCAGAAATGTCTGAAAAATATAACAGGTTCCAAGTCCCAGTGCCACCAGTTTATAAAAGCTGTCCCGAAGCTGCATCGCAATATTCAGAAACATCATATAAACACTGACACATACCAGTATCAGACCAAGTGCAAAAATCAGTCCCATTTCCTCCGCAATTGCCGAAAAAATGAAATCTGACTCTGCAACAGGTATCTGATCTGCCGCCCCTTGAAAAAGTCCCATTCCAAACCAGCTTCCTGTGCCGATCGCCATCAAGGATTGTGCCACCTGATAACCACCTTCATTGTAAACGGTAAATGGATTCTTCCATACCAGTACACGCACACGGACGTGGTTAAATAATTTATATGCCACAACTGATGCCCCACTTCCTGCAATCAGTCCGGCAAGTACATAAAGTGGCTGTCTGCTTGCCACATAGAGCATCACCAGATATACAGCAAAAATGATCAGCGCCGCACCAAGGTCTTTTGATACAACCAAGATCAGCACATGCATTGCTGCCACTGCCGTTGTGATCACAATATTCTTAAATGAAGTATCAGTCTTCAGACTCGCCGCAACAAAAAATACAAAAATAATCTTCACAAGCTCAGATGGCTGAAGGGTAAAACCTCCGATTGCAACATTCAGCATCGCTCCTCCAGTCACACGTCCTACAATGATAACGACCCCAAGCATTACAACACCTGCAATTGCATAGAATATTTTCCATTCTGACAGAGCTTTTACCTTCCGGATGATGACCGGGATCACAAGACTTATCGCTACAGATGCACTGACAATGAGAAACTGCTTTACCGCAAGCGAATACGAAAGTCTGGTGATCATAATAAAGCCGATTGCCATCAGCATACACATATTATTTACAACCAGTCGCGACACCCGCGGGTAAATTATTGTATACAGCAAAATGACCGCCAGAAACAGTACCACCTGCATCCCGTAAAATCCGATCATTTTTGTTTCATTTGTCTGCAGATACATCACCAGAAATGCAATCATATGAAGCAGAAACATCAGCACATTCTGCTTTCTGAAAATACTTCTCTGTGTATACTCATCTGCGTAATTAAATACTGCAAAACATTCAAATGTATAGACCAGCATCAGGGCTATCATCAGATATTTTGACAGCTCTACAATTATATTGATCAAAATTCCACCTACTTTATTCCTCTTTTCCAGTGTCCCCTGGTGTACGTTCCCTCCGGAAGCTCTTTTCCTTCAAAATACGCACTTAAAATCTGCCTTACCTCCTGCTGCCTTTCAGTAGTAAACATCAGTCGGATCCGCCCAGGGCCGATCTGATATACCTCTTCCATCCGGTCTCCCAGATATAATGGTACATAATTGTAAAGGATATTATAACAGTAATCACATTCATTTTTTACCACAAATGGATTACGATATCTGTCAGTTATTGTCGTCTGTCCGGATTTTTTCAGACATCCTCTGGTCGTTTTCTGAATACATCCTGCAGATATCATCATCGGAAGATAACCATATACGATCACTTCTCCATCCTTTACCCGGAGATCCTGGAGTTCTCTTTCTGTCAGTTCCACGGGCGCTGTAAATTCAAAAACTCCCTTTTCCTTCCAGAATTTCCTGCTTTCCTGATTAAATTCATACAGATTGTAATCGGTCATAATCCTTCCGGTATAACCATGCTCTTTCAGAAACGCAAAACTTTCATAATTGGCGATCAGAATGCCGTCCCATCCGGCTCCGAATATCTGGTTATATGCAGCTTCATACTGTTTTCGGGTTCTTTCCCGGAAAATATACGGCATAACCAGATAAATTTCTTTCCCTGCTGCATGTACTTTTGTAATCCACTCCACATAGCTGTCCTTCTCCCAGATGCGAGGGAACATGGTACAATCCACATAGATTCTTCCGATTGCTTCTTCTTCCAGAATCACTTCCATCTGTTCTGCGGTTCTTACCGATGCCGTCCATCCGGAAAGTACCTCTTCTTCCATTGAAAGCTCTGTCTTATCTTCTTCCGGATCTTTCACTTCACCACTTCTTCTGTATTTCTCACAGATCACTTTTTCCAGCGTCTCCAGTGCTTCTCTTCGAAGTTCGTTCAGGCTCTGCATCGGAAGAAATACTTTTTCTCCGATCTCGGCCTTTAAAAAGGAAAATTCAAATTCCGTATTTCCCGTCTTGCGCAGCTGCTTTTCAATCCGCTCTCTGCTCATCGGCTGGCTCAGTGCTTCCTGTGCTTTTTCACCGGCAACCGTAATCTCGGCATCCCGGCACTTCACCGTAAGCGTTGCCTTTTCCTGCGGATACAGCCGGAAAGTTCCGCAGATCCGTTCTTTTATTTTTCCATTTACAAATTCTTCACGCAGCGTGTCAATCAATGTGCTGTTTCTTGTACGCATCCAGATTTCATCCCTCTTGAACGGGGTATCTGCAAATACCGGGATCTGCACATTCATTCCTTTTCTGACTGCATCCTTACAGGTATAATTATCTGCTTTTTCCCTGCCTTTGCGCATCGGGAGTTCAATAATATCCTGCGGATACAGGTCTGTCAGTGCTTTTGCAGTCACATTTCTGCCTTTTTTAGCAAGTACCTTTACTGCCGGCACTCCTGCATGGTTCGGACGGTTTAAGGAAATCATCTCCCGTCCATTCTGTGTATGATAATAACCCGTATGGAAACCGCCACGGTTATAGAGATCCAGCAGCATCTGCCGATCCTCCTCGCGGACACGGTATTTCTTCATCGCATACGTTGCCGGATCCTCTTCTGCCGGACATTCTTCGTAATATTTCAGATAAAGATCGGCATATTTCCGGTACTGGAAAGCGACTGCTGCCGCATACTCCGGCTTCTTCATCCGACCTTCAATCTTGAAAGAATAAATCCCGCTCTCGATCATCTCCGGGATCAGTTCCAATGTACAGATATCCTTAAGACTCAGCAGATACTGCGGTCTCTTTGCTTCCGGTGTCCGGTAAAGCAGTCTGCACGGCTGTGCGCACTGTCCACGGTTGCCACTTCTGCCGCCGATAAAACTGCTGAACAGGCACTGACCGGAATAGCAATAGCAGAGTGCACCATGTACAAAACTTTCAATCTCGAGTTCTGTCTCATCGGCAATCTTCTTCACCTCTGCCATACTCAGTTCTCTGGACGTAACAATCCGCTGTGCACCTTCCTTTTCCAGAAACTTCGCCCCATCCACTCCCGTAAGCGTCATCTGGGTACTTGCGTGGATCGGAAGATCTGGAAAATGCTTCCGGATAAAACGGAACAGTCCGATATCCTGCACGATCACCGCATCCAGCCCCTGCCGGTAATAAGGGAGCAGATAATCATACATCTGTTTTTCCATCTCACGGTCTTTGATCAGTGTATTCACGGTCAGATACAGTCTTCTTCCATGCAAATGCACATAATCAATTGCCTCTAAAAGTTCTTCCTCTGTCAGGTTATGTGCATAAGCACGTGCCCCGAAAAGGGCTCCCCCTGTATATACCGCATCAGCTCCTGCTGTAATTGCCGCTTTCAGGCACTCCATACTCCCTGCCGGTGCAAGGATTTCAACTCTGTCTTTCATATAACTCCTCTATCTTTAAATAACCTGTATACAAAGCCCCTGTGTTGCAGACATTTCTCTTTGTATACCGGAGTATCAAAAATAGACTGCCTCAGGACAGTCTATTTTGTACGGTGATTTTTCATTTCTGTTTCAAGCTGTACGATCTTCATCTGAAGTTCCTGGTTCTCTGCCTTGAGTTTATCCAGTGCTTTTTCAGCATTCTCATACTTGATCTGTACTGAGATCAGTTCATGCTTTAAATCGTACATCTCTTTGTCTTTTGCCTCGATGTCGCTTTCTAATGCGCCGCCCTGTTTCTTGGCTTTAAAATAATCATCTGCTATATTTAAAGCAAGAAGCACACTTCTGGCTTCCGCACTCTGCTTACGATATCCATCGCTGCTTGTACATTCCTCGATTTTATGGTTCAGATAAGTGGATACCTTCTGCAGATAATCTTCGCTTTCAAATCCGCTCAGGGTGAATACTTTGCCGCCTATCAAAACTTCTGTATAATTTTTTGACGATGCCATAAAGAACCTCCTTGCCGCCTAATCCTTTTTTCATTATAAACTATATTCTGATAAAAACCAACCACTTTTCGATATTTTCAGCAGAAATTCTGTTTTATTCTTTATCAGCCAGCTCAAAATGATTCTTTCTGACCTTCAAAATCCCCTCTTTTTCCATTTTTTTCAACTCATGTGACAGCACACTCCGGTTGATCCCCAGATAATTTGCCATCTGTTCTCTGTTAAATTCAATATCAAAGGCATTGCTTTTATGGCGGCTTTGCTGAAGTCTCAGATACTGCTCGATTCTTTCCCGGATTCCTCTGATCGACAGCAATTCGATCTTCCTGCACTTGCGGATATCTTCATTTGCAAGGAAATGAACCGTTTTCTTGTAAAACTCAATCCTCTCACGCAGATCCAGAACGCCCTCTTCTTCCATCGCCCGTACAGGAAACCAGAAAATGTGTGCCTGTTCCGATGCATAAACATCATAAGGACTCGTCTTTTTTTCACTGACCGCAATCTCCACTCCCACAACAAACGAGCTGACAAGCTTCTGGACCAGCTGTTCGGTTCCATCCCGGTAATACTGCACTTTACAGAGTACCCCGTCAAGCAGGATTCCGATATTGTTCAGTTTTTCTCTTTCTCTTATGATGATTTCGCCCTTATCATAGGTTACGGTTCTGCCGTCTAACCGGTTAATGATCTCATCCGCCTTCTTCCGATCCATATCACAGAAGAAAATGCTCCGGTAAATCGCTTCCCTGTCTTGTTCTTTCTGCATTTATGCTGCCACCTTCTGCCCGTTTTCTCTATTTGTCCATTATAGCATCTGCCACGCTATCCTTCAAGGAACAGCACTTTTTCTTCCGGAAATGCGAGTGCATCCGGCATTCCTTTTTCTTCCAGAGTGGCAGAAATCTCTCTTTGGACAAACCAGCAGAAGTCCTCACATCCCGACTCGCATTGGATAAAATATTTTCGTTCAAATGGATAATCCACACTTTTCCATTTTTTAACTTTCAGCATAGCCCCGGATATCGTTCCATACACCGGAATCAGATCATGAGCTCGGATCCCGATTGCCTTCACATTCTCCGGCACACTGCGTCCTTTAAAAATCAGCTGCACATCCCAGTCTTTCACATACACCGTCTGCGCATCCATCCGGTAAACATCTGCAATATTTTTACATCCGGTAAGTCTTGCCGCTGTCTTATAGCGCGGTGCATTAAATACTTCTTTTACCGGACCCAGGCGGATTCCATGTCCATCTTCAATTACCAGAACCTCTTCACTGAAGCTGTAGATTTCATCCCTGCTGTGGGACACCATGATTACCGTACCTTCATAATCACTCAGCATTTCCATCAGCTCGGTCAGCATCCGCTCCCGAAGATACGCATCCAGTGCAGAAAATGGTTCATCCAGAAGGATCACATCCGGTTCATATGCCATAATCCGTGCCAGTGCCGTTCTCTGCTGCTGTCCGCCGGAAAGCTTTGACGGATAAAGCTTTTCCAGTCCGTCCAGCTGGAAATGATGGATCAGCTGTTCTACCATTTTCTGCTTATCTTCTTTGTTTCCGGTAAATCCAATCCCGATATTCTGCTCCACGGTCATGTTCGGAAACAACGCATAATTCTGAAAAAGATAACCGACTTTCCTTTTTTGTGGCTTCAGAAAAATCTTTTTTCCGGCATCAAAAAGGGTAACTCCGTCAATCACGATCCGCCCTTTTTCCGGTCTTTCGATCCCGGCAATACTTTTCAAGGTCAGGCTTTTCCCACATCCGGAAGCGCCCAGGATTCCGATCCGCTTTTTTTCACTTTTAAAGGCAACATCCAGCCTGAATTTTCCATACTGTTTTTTTATCTCTAGTTCTACCATTGCTTTGTATGTTTCATTCCCTTTCCAAATGCCAGATTCATAAGTACTACTATTCCGAATGCGATCAGGATTACAATTCCGACCCACACGCCTGCCGTCTGATAATTACCGTCCTGGATGACCATTGCAATCCTCTGGGAAATGGTTGCCGTCTTTCCTGGAATATTGCCCGCAAGCATGGAGGTCGCACCGTATTCTCCAAGCGCTCTTGCAAATGCAAGAATTGTACCGGATGCAACTCCAGGACCTGCCGCCGGCATGATCACCCTCCAGAAAATCTTCCACTCCGGCATACCGAGCGTCTGCGCCGCATAGATCAGGTTCACATCCACCTGTTCAAATGCTGCTCTTGCATTCCGGTACATCAGTGGAAATGCAATCACAGTTGCCGCGATCACGCATCCTGCCCAGGACTGTACGATCTTGATATCAAATGTCGTATAAAGATACGATCCAACGGTTCTTCTCGTACTGAAAATGAGCAGCAGGAAAAATCCTGCAACCGTCGGCGGAAGCACCAGCGGCAGTGTCAGAATCCCATCCAGCACAGCCCTGAGACCCGTCTTCGCTTTCAGCACCTTTCTTGCTGCCCATATTCCCAGGAAGAATGACACGATCGTTGCTGCGATTCCTGTTTTGATTGAAATGAAAAGCGGACTCCAGTCAAGTCCTGCAAGGATCTGTCTTATTTCTTCCATATCGTTCCTCTTTTACTCTACGTTTGTATCGAAATAGTAGCTGTCAAAGATCTTCTTTGCGTCATCGGATGTTACATATGCAAGGAAATCATCGGCTGCTTTTTTCTTTGCATCATCTGCCTCTTTATTTTCCACACGGCAGATCGGATAAATCACGTTACCTGTCAGATCATAGCTTACTGTCTGAAGGATCTTGATCTGATCCTCATATCCGTATGTATCAGAATAATAAGTTGTTCCAACTTCGCATGCACCCTCTGTAACGGCGATCAGCACCTTGCTTACATTTGCCTGCTCACTGATCTCTATTCCACCAAGAGCTTCAGAAATCTGTTCTGTTGTGATGGTAGACGCATCGTCTACTTTGTCCAGAATTCCGAGATTCATCAACGCCTGACGGGTGTATTTTCCAACTGGTACACTTCCGCCTGCAAGTGCAATGCTCTTTGCCTCATTTAAGTTTTCAAGCCCGGTTACTGCTGTATCACTGTCCTTTAATGTGATAACAACTACCTGATTGTTCACTACATTATGGCGGGTTCCTTCTACTACCAGTCCGTCAGTCTCAAGCTGATCCATCTGTTTCTGTGCTGCGGAGAAGAACAGGTCACACTCATATCCTTCTTCGATCTGTGTCAGCAGAGTTCCTGAGCTGTCTGCATTGTAGACGATCTTCACATTCGGATGCTCTTTTTCATAACGCTCTGCAATATCTGTCATTGCCGTATTCAGGCTGGCTGCGATAAATACCTGAAGCTCTACATCCTCTTCTTTGCCAGCCTTTGTTTCTGTCTTTTTGTCTTCTGTTTTTGTGTCGGTCTTTTTACCGTCACATGCAGCAAGTGATGCTGTCATCAGCAGAACCAGACCTGCTGCCACTGTTTTCTTAAATAAGTTATTCTTTCTCATGATTTTAATATCCTCCTTTTCCAAATCCACAGTTTGGAAAAGTACACACCGGACAGGACAGACAAAGTCCTCCCTGTCCAAGAAGCCGGAAATCTTTTTCATGCAGCTTTTCATCACACATAATCCTCGGAAGAACCAGATCCAAAATCGTCCGTTTTGCATACATCACGCATCCCGGAAGACCCATGACCGGAATCTGTCTGCCTTCTTTTTCACAATAAGCAAGCATAAACATGGCTCCCGGAAGAACCGGTGCCCCATAAGTCACCACTTCCGTACAGGCATTTTTGATCGCAAGCGGAGTCCTGTCATCCGGATCTACACTCATTCCACCGGTACAGACGATCAGGTCAGAACCATCCTCGATCAGAGTCTGGATTGCTTCTGTGATCATCTCATGATCATCGTTGCACTGGATCTGCTTCACCTCTGTAACGCCACATTCTTTCAGTTTTTCGATCACAACCGGAGTAAATTTATCCTCGATTCGGTGATAATACACTTCGCTTCCCGTCGTTACGATTCCCGCTTTTTTCTTCTGGTACGGAAGAATCCGGAAAATCGGTTCTTTTCCTGCCACTTCACAGGCCTTCTGCATCTTTTCTTCTTCGATCACAAGCGGAATGATCCTTGTTCCTGCAATCTTATCTCCGGTTTTCACCGGAAAATTTCCATGTCTGGATGCGATCATCATCTCACCAAGACTGTTCACCGCATTCAGCTTTTCGGTATTGATCTTCAATACCCCTTCACAGTCGGCGATCAGTTCGATCTTTCCTTCCTTCACCCCGGAAGGATGCATATGCTCACCCTGACAGATCTGACGCAAAATCTCAGCTGCCTCATTTTCATGAAGCATACCTTCCTGTTTTTCCCAGATATAAAGATTCTCTTTTCCCACAGATAAAAGTACCGGAATGTCTTCTTCGGTAACAATATGTCCCTTCCGGAAAACAGCATCCTTTACAACTCCCGGAATAATCTGTGTAATGTCATGGCACAGCACCTGCCCCACTGCATCTTCTGTTCTTACCAGTTTCATTTTTTGTTCCTCACTTTATATGGATTATGGCATAAAAATACCTGCCGTCACTGCGGCAGGTATTCTGCCCAAACCTTTTTATATTTTACCATAAAAAGGATGGATAAATAAGTTGTACAGACAACTTTTTATTTTGTTTTATAGACAAGATCGATTGCTTCCGCAACTCCGTTTCCGATCTTTCGTGCTTTATCCGAAATCGTATAACAAAGTTTTTCCTCTATCCTTGCATCCACATCTCCGATCTTCAATCCTTTTTTGACCGGTACACCTTCCTGGAGCATCCCACGGACAATCCCGTGGAGCCTCGCATAGACAGGTTCATCTCCGCACCTTGCAACAATCTGCTCTTTTTTCACCACATCACCAATTCTCGCGACCGGATGCATGATTCCGTCTGCGGATGCCTTTAAAAGGCGTTCCACCGTATAGCCGCCAATATTTCCCGGAATTCCGGTGTTGGGGATTGCACTTCCCTCGCGGATCACTTCGCCCAGATGCTCACCTCTTTGCGTTTCAATCACAAAATGGCAGTCTCCGGCTGCCGTAAAGCCCGGTCCGATACCGATAACAAGAGGAGCGTCACTGATCCGGGTCCCAAGATTCTTTTTTGCCATGATCCCGTCAACCAGTACATCCGGCAGATATTCTTTCCGCACTTCTGCTTTTTCATCCACCATGACAGCAATTTTCCGCGTTGCCATAATTGTTTCTGCTTCTTCAAAATTTTCGGCAAGAACTGCTTCCATTCCTTCTACCACTGCATGTTCTTCGTACACCGCTCTTGAAAATGCCACCTCACGTCTGACGGTGAGTGGGATGGCAACATCCGTCATCAGGATCTGATGTCCTCTTTCCCACAGCTCTGCCGCAATTCCTGTGGCAAGATCCCCGGCTCCTCTTATCAGGATCTTCATTTACTCTTCTTTCTCCTTTGGTAAAACCAGATTCAGGAACACTGCAACCAGAGTAGACAGTGCAACCGGTGATTTACCGAAAATGGTTGTTACCCATGCAGGGAGCTGTGCAAGTGCTGCATTTGCCTGTGTCACACCCATTCCAAGTGCAATGGCAAGTCCTACGATGGATGTATTTCTATAATTCATCTTTGAATTATTGATCAGTTTGATACCCGTCATGGAAATCATTGCAAATACAGAGATTGTTGCGCCTCCAAGCACACATGACGGAATAGTCAGAAGAATGTATGCGATCTTTGGCATGATTCCTGCAACCAGCATGATCATCGCTGCAATTCCAAACACTCTCTTTGCCACTACTTTCGTAGAACTTACGATTCCGACATTCTGACTATAGGTCGCTGTCGGGAGTCCGCTGAAAAATGCGCAGACAATATTGCTGACTCCATAACCAATGATACCACCACTTAATTCCTCATCCGTCGGCATACGGTCCATTCCTCCGGTCGTCGTTGCTGAAAAGTCTCCGATTGCCTGAATAGAGCTGATTGCGAACAATACCGCAATCGCAACACATGAGGATGGCTCGAATTTAATTCCGAAATGCATCGGCTGTGGGAACTGTACCCATTTTGCCGTTAATACGGAAGAAAAATCCACCATTCCAAAGCCAAGCGCAACTACATATCCAACTATGATTCCGATCAGAACGGAAGAAAGCTTTAAAAAGCCCTTTCCAAAATGATTCAGTCCTGTTACGACTGCCAGTGTGATGATCGCAACAAGCCAGTTCTGCCATGAACCATAATCCGCACTTCCTGCTCCACCTGCCATATAATTGACTGCGGTCGGATACAGCGAAAGTCCGATTGCAAATACAACCGTTCCCGTAACCAGCGGCGGGAAAAGATGACGGATCTGCTTGATAAATATTCCTACAATAATCGCAACAATACCACCCACGATCTGTGCACCAAGTATTGTTCCAACATCTGCATCCTGTGCAATTGACTGCATGATCGGCACATACGCAAAGCTGATTCCCATAATAACCGGAAGCCCGGCTCCTATCTGATAAGACTTAAATTTGATAAACGGAAAAAGCTGGATGAATGTCGAAATCGCTGACATTGCAAGAGATGCCTGAATCAGGACAACCGTGTCTGATTCTGAAAGTCCGGACACACCGGCAAGAATGATCGCCGGTGCAACACAGCCAATGATCATCGCCACTACATGCTGGAATGCCAGCGGAAGTGCCTGACCAAAGGATGGTTTTCCGTTAAGGTTAAATAGTTCCTGTGAAGTATTACTATTCTTCGTACTCACTTTTTTGCCTCCTTCTCTACCCACTTACAACTTTCGTTGTCAAAGCTATCGTATCTATGATAGCACGAATAGTTTTCAATGACAATTCGGCAATGTTCCATTTTTCAACACACAATTGCTTTATTTTTCCAAAATATTAACGAAACGATGTAATCCGTACTTTTTCACCAGAATCCCGTTCTACTCTTAAGGCGATTCTCTCTGCCATTTTCAGACGTTTTTCGTCATCTGCTTTGTTTAGCACAATATAGAAATCCATTTCCGGCAGGACATTCTTTTTCCCGCCTTTTGCCGAAACAGCCAGCCCTGCCAGATCCTCCTCCGTCAGAACCTCTTCCACTGCTTTTCCAAGTACCTGTGCCACAAGCTCAGGTCGGAAACAGCAGTCTTTTATCCTTTGTCCGATGGCATCGAGTCCATATACAGAAAGGACTATCTGGATCTGCTTTGGAATAACCGGTTCTTTCTCCCCCGGCACTTTCGCCGGAAGCATCCGTGCACCATCCGCTTCCACGAGAACTGGCACAGGAAGCTCCCAGATCTTTTCCATTACCGGTACAGAAAGGCTTTTGATCCTGCCTCCTCCTGCATCCAGACCGGCGATCACCATGCCTTCTCTTTTATGCACTTCCAGAATTTTTCCGATAGAATCCTCCATTACAAAATAAGGGGCAGTCTCTTTTTTCATATGGGTTGTAGTCACCAGAACCGGGAGGGCACCCTTCTCCTGGTATTCAGCAAGCAGCTGTTTCAAAAGAGAAGTCTTACCTCCCGCACCCACGGCAGCAATTCTCGGTACCATCTGCTCCGTAAGTCCAAGTGCCATAAGCAGAGACTCTTTCCTTTGAAGCTTTCCATTTTCGATGACATATACATGGAAAGTTTTCTCTGTGCCTCCTTCTGTTATCCGCATTTTTTCTATTTCCGGCATATAATCAATATCTTCCAGCTCTTTTTCCAGGCTCACCTCGTAAAATACTGCTTTTTCCCGGTATCTGCGGAACACCTTTCTTCCTCCGGCATCTCCTTCCAGTTCCAGAAGTTCTTTCCCGTACTTTGCCGGAAACCAGACCGGATTGCCTTCCTGTCCATTCCAGGTCACACATCCCGGTACAACTTTTGCCTCCCGCTCCATCTTTTCCAGGAATCCTTCCACGCTTTCTTCTGTAAAATAAGGCTGATCCGCCACAAAAAATGCATAGGCATCAGCATCTCCTGCCGCACGGATCCCTGCTTTTACCGAATAGGCTGCTCCTTTATAGCTGTCTTTTGAAATCACTGTTTTTACCGGGAAACGTTCACCTTGCTGCTCGTTTTCCTGAAGTGCTTTTACCTGATGCTCAATCTCCGGATACTGTGTTACCACAATCATTTCCCATTCCGGATGCCTTTGACAGACTTTTACCAGACGGTCGAATAAATAGCGGAACATCGGCTTTTCATCCAACAGATAAAGCAGTTTGTTCTCTGCTTCTGATTGTGGCGGTTCTGTATTTTGCATCCTTTGGCTGTTAAAACGGCGGCTGTTTCCAGCCGCCAGATAAATCAGTTTAATTTTCATTTTCCATAATTCCCATTGCAATCTGTTCACTTGTAATCGGAAGTTCACGGAACCACAGACCTGTTGCATTTGCGATTGCATGCGTCAATGCCGGAGCCGGTGTATTGATGACGATTTCGCCAATCGATTTTGCACCAAACGGTCCGGTCGGCTCATAGCTGCTCTCAAATTCCACATGCAGATTTCCCATATCCATTCGGGTCGGAATCTTGTACTGCATAAATGAATTGTTCAGAAGCTGTCCTTTTTCCGTGTACTGAATATTCTCATAAAGAGTCATGCCGATTCCTTGCACGATTCCGCCTTCCGCCTGTACCCTCGCAAGATTCGGGTTAATAACAGTTCCGCAGTCAACCACTGCATAGTAATCCAGGATCTCGACATGTCCTGTCTCCGGATCCAATTCGATTTCAACAGCGCCTGCCATATAAGGCGGCGGAGATACCGGCGAACTGTGGCTTTCTGTTACCTGAAGCGCAATATCACTTCCGCACATTGCCCCTGCTCCGATTGCCGCAAGTGTCACCTCTTCTCCGGTCTTATCGCTTCTTGCAATGTGTCCATCGAAATCAACCTCATCCACTTCACATTTCAGCATCTTCGCTGCCTGTCTGACGATCCGCTTTTTCAGTTCCTCACCGGCTCTTGTCACCGCCATACCGGTCACATAAGTCGTACTTGATGCATAAGAGCCTGAATCATACGGCGAAGTATCGGTATCTGCTCCGGATACTGCAATATCATCCAGATCACAGTCCAGACATTCTGCTGCCATCTGTGCAAGAATCGTATCACACCCGGTTCCCATGTCCGCTGCCGCGATTGACATATTGTAGACACCATCCTCGCCCAGTTTGATCGTTGCAGATCCGACATCTACATTGGAAATGCAGGATCCCTGCATGGCAAGTGCTACTCCGACACTGCGGATTTTGCCATCCGGCATAACTTTTCTTGGATACTTTTCATCCCATCCGGACATTTCTTTTACTCTCGCAAGGCATTTATCAAGTGCACAGCTATTCGCTGTCTCCCCATAATATGCCGGCATGAACTGTCCTTCTTTGACCATATTCTTCATACGGATCTCCATCGGATCCATGCCAAGTTTTTCTGCCAGTTCGTTAACAGATGTCTCAACCGCAAAGATTCCCTGCGTCGCTCCATATCCACGATAAGCTCCTGCTGCCATCCGGTTGGTATAGACCACATCGTAACGGAACCGGTATGCATCTAATGAACCATAAAGCGGAATCGCCTTATGTCCGGAAAGTCCGACCGTTGTCGGTCCATGTTCCCCGTATGCTCCTGTGTTAGAAAGTGTATACAGATCAATTGCCCGGATATTTCCCTCTTTATCTGCTCCCATGCGAACCGTCACCGCCATATCATGACGCGGTGAGGATGCAATCTGGGATTCCTCTCTTGTAAATACAATTTTCGATGGCTTTCCGGTTTTCCAGGTTACAAACGCCGGATAAACCTCACTTACCGCCGTCTGTTTTGCCCCAAATCCACCACCGATCCTCGGTTTAAACGCACGGATCTTGGATTTTGGTATTCCAAGCGCATTGGAAACAATACGGCGCACATGGTAAACGATCTGCGTAGAACTCATCACATTCAGTCTTCCATACATATCCATAAAGCAGACCGTCTGAAATGGTTCCATCATTGCCTGCTGTGCCGCTTTGACATGATATGTATGTTCTACAACAACATCGCATTCTGCAAGAACTTTCTCTACATCCCCATGTCCATCTTCTGCCTGTGCACAAAGATTCCGCTTGTTATCTGCTCCTACCGGGCACAATGCCTTCCAGCTGTCCTCCGGATGCACCAGGATTGGACCATCCAACGCTTCCTCAGGATCTAATACTGCCGGAAGTACCTCGTATTTGACCTTGATCATCTTCATTGCACGTTCTACGCAGGCTTCATTTTCTCCGGCAATGATCGCTACCGGATCTCCTACAAAGCGAACATGCTGGTCCAGGATCAGCCGGTCATACGGACTAGGCTCCGGCCAGGTCTGTCCTGCAATTGTAAAACGCTGCTGCGGTACATCCTTCCAGGTATAGATTGCTTCGATTCCCGGCACACGCATTGCCACATCTGTCTTGATCTCCTGGATCATCGCATTGGCATGCGGACTTCTTAGAAGCTTAACGATCAGACAATCCTTTGGTGCCAGATCATTTGTATATACCGGCTTTCCAGTCACCAGTGCTTTCGCATCTTTTTTTACAAATGGTACTCCTACTGCTTTCATCTGGCTCCTCCTTTTCTTTTGTACTCCAGAAAATCATGGATTCCTCTGAGCTGTCCCTCGTAGCCTGAACAGCGGCAGAGATTCCCCGCAAGGTATTCCCGGATCTCGTCATCACTTGGATCCGGATTCTCGCGGAAAAGTGCGATTGCATTCATGATCATACCCGGATTACAGAATCCGCACTGCTCCGCCCCCTGTCCTGCGATAAAAGAGCCAAATTCTTCTGCTTCCTCCTGCAGTCCTTCCAGCGTATCTACCTTGTGCCCGTCTGCTCTTGCAGCAAGCACGGAACAGGAAAGTACCGGCTTCTCATCTAAAAATACGGTACAAAGTCCACAGTTGGAAGTCTCACAGCCGCGCTTTACGCTGTAACATCCATGATTTCTCACGAAATCGATCAGAAGCAGATCAGCTGCGATCTCTTCTGTAATTTTTTTTCCATTCAGTGTCAGACTAATCTGCATTCTTTTCACCTCCGTTTGTGATTCTCTCTAACGCTCTGCGGATCAGAGCCTCTGCAAGATGGGTACGATACGCTGCACTTCCACGCATATTGCTTCCCATCGGCACCTGGGCTGCAAGCTCTTTTGCAAATTTTTTCAGATCTGTGCACGCATCCAGCTGTTCTGCCGGAACGTGAATACAGACTGCTTTCATCGGTCTTGCCCCAACTGCCACCTTCAGTTCATCTCCATAACGGTCAGCAGCAACCGCCAGTACCGGAAAATCCGTCTTGGTATTACGGTGTGACTGATAGCTTCCCTTTCCCGGTGTTTTCTTTACGATCACACGGACAAGGATATCATTATCTCTCTCCATCTTTGCAAACTCTTCCAGAGAAATGATCCCACCTTTATAAAGTTCTACTTCTGTATCCAGTGCAAGGAAACAGGTCAGTACATCCGAAAATCCAAACCGTCCGAAAATACTTCCGCCGATCGTCGCAAGATTCCGGAACTGTACACCGACAATACTTCTCACACTTTCTCTGATCATGTTGCAGCTCAATTCATTTAATCCTTCATGTAACTCCAGATCACGAAGGGATACCATACATCCAATCTTCCATGCATCCTCCGTCTCTTCAATCTGATCCAGTCCGAGTCCGGACAGATCGATCGCAGTCTGGATCTGCGCAGTACTCATTTTCAGCCAGAGCATTCCACCGACGATCCGGTTCGTCTTTTTCTGGTTCAGTTCATACGCCTGCTCCAGACTCTCTGCTTTCACATATTGTTTTATCTTCAGCATCGTCTCTTTCCTTTCTATTCTTCGTTCTTGTCAAATCCAAGATGGGTATACGCAAGATCTGTGACCACCCTTCCTCTTGGTGTTCTCTGTAAAAAGCCATTCTTCAGAAGATATGGCTCATAGACATCTTCTACGGTTCCGGCATCTTCCCCGATCGCTGCCGCAAGGGTATCCAGTCCTACCGGACCTCCCTGAAATTTTTCAATCATGGTCGTCAAAAGATTACGGTCTACATGATCAAGTCCAAGCCGGTCCACATCCAGAAGATCCAGTGCCTGCCTTGCCACCTCTTCGGTGATCACCCCCTCGTATTTGACCTGGGCGAAATCCCGGACTCTTTTCAAAAGCCGGTTGGCAAGCCTTGGCGTTCCTCTGGAACGTCTTGCCATCTCAAGGGCTCCCTTTTCATCGATCTCCACATCCAGCACGCCTGCTGAACGGATGATGATGGTCTGCAGTTCTTTTTCCGTATAAAATTCCAGACGGTTCACAACCCCGAAACGATCCCGGAGCGGAGCTGTCAGCATTCCGGCACGGGTGGTTGCCCCTACCAGTGTAAAATGCGGCAGATCCAGACGGATCGACCTTGCCGAAGCCCCTTTTCCGATCATAATATCGATTGCAAAATCTTCCATCGCCGGATAAAGTACTTCCTCCACCTGCCGGTTCAGCCGGTGGATCTCATCTACAAAAAGCACATCTCCTTCCTGAAGATTATTAAGGATTGCCGCCATTTCCCCAGGTTTCTCGATCGCAGGGCCTGACGTGATCTTGATATTTACGCCCATTTCATTCGCAATGATCCCGGCGAGGGTTGTCTTTCCAAGTCCCGGCGGACCGTAAAACAGCACATGATCCAGTGCCTCTCCCCTGCTTTTTGCCGCTTCTATATAAATCTTAAGAGTCTCTTTTGCCTTCGCCTGTCCAATATAATCTTCCAGAAGCTGAGGTCTTAAATGGCTCTCAATTTTTACATCCTCTTCCAGATTCTCTGTGGTAATAATTCTTCTTCCCATCCTAATCCTCTTATATCAAATATTTGAGTGCACCCTTCAGCAGATCTTCCACCGTCGTGCTCTCATCCATTTCCACTTTTCGTACTGCCTGCAGTGCCTCAGTACTTCCATAGCCAAGCGCCGTAAGTGCCTGTACCGCATCTGCCTGAAGTCCTTGTGCATTTACCGTATCTTCAGCGGCTCCATTTGCCGCTTCCACCTGGTGCTCCAGTACGTCCTCAATCTTCAGCTTATCCTTCAGTTCCACGATCAGCTTCTCCGCCGTCTTCTTGCCAATTCCCGGTGCTGCTGAAATTGCCTTGATGTCCTTCGACATCACGGCAAATCGAAGTTCGTCTGGTGTAAGCTGCGCCAGAATCCCAAGACCTCCTTTCGGTCCGATCCCACTGACACCGATCAGAAGCTTGAACACAGAAAGCGCATCACGGTTTAAAAATCCATACAGCTGCATGGCATCTTCTTTGACATTCAGATAGGTGTGGATCTTCACTTTACTCCCAACCGGCGGAAGCTGTCCCATCGCCTGTCCGGACATAAAAATCCCGTAGCCCACGCCGCCTACATCTACGATCACTTTATCTTCTTCGAGAGCTACAAGCTCCCCTCTTATATATGAAATCATCTCTTCCTCCCATGCTATGACAATACGATGCTGCCAAGTCTTTTGAGTATTTCATTTGCCACAACTCCGATAATAAATCCGGTGATCACTCCTGCGATCAGAAGCACCGGCACATAATAGGCGACGCTGAATGTCTCCACGACCAGCATCGCTACGATCAGCTGACCGACATTGTGAAAGACACCACCTGCCATGCTGACTCCAAAAACACTGAATGATCCCCGCTTTTTCAAAATCACCATCACTGCAAGGCTTAAAAGTCCGCCTGCCAGACTGTATAAAATACTAAACAGACTGGCAAAAATAAATCCGGACAGCACGATACGCGTCACCGAAAGCAACAGGGCATCCTTTCCACCCATCTTGTACAGTGCCACCACAACGATCAGATTCGCCAGTCCAAGCTTAACCCCCGGAATCCCGATCTGAAACGGGATCAGAGTCTCTACATAACTAAATATCAGCGCAAGGGCAGTAAATACACCAAACCACGCTATTCTGACTGTATTTTTCTTCATATCTTAATTCGTCACCGCATCCAGTTCGGCTTCTTCTCCATCGACAATTTTCAGAACGATCTTATTCGGAAGGCAGATAATACTCTCTCCGTTCCTTGAAATTGCTTTCTGGTGTACACAGATCTGATCCGGACAGTTGGCCGCTGCCATTTTCACTTTTCCGTTCTCGATCTGCACGGTGTTCGTTCCTCCGTTGATCTTAAATGCACGCTCTTTCTGCAGATCCAGTGTCTCTACCACTTTCCCGTCAATCTGTATTTCTACAACACCTGCGCTTTTCTGGCTCGTAAATAGATGTCCTGCAAAAAAAATGCCTGCCGCAGCAAATACAAGGAGGACAAGAATCAGATCATTCTTTTTGAAACCGGATGCTTTCTCCTCATGGCTCTTATTTTCTTTATGACTCATAGGGTTCTCCTTTTTCTTTGTTTATTCTAACACATCATTTTATCTAATGCAATCAAGTGTTCGATTGATTTTTTTCATAGGGGAACGTATAATGTGGTAATTGACGAATGAGACGGTTTGTGGAAGAAGAGAATGGAGACGCCGTGAGGGAAGCGAAAGTCCTGCACGCCTCAAGTTGTGCATTGGCTGGTTGCACAGACCTGAGATTCGTAAATTTTCATTATGTCGTTTTTAGGAAGTTTATGAAAAAAACAATGCTGTAGGTTATGGTTTGAGGAGGTTTGCGATGAAAATAAAAAGTTTGGGAATTGGTATTTGTTTGAGTTTGTTTGGGACTTTTTGTCTGGACGGATGTTCTGTGAGTTCGCCGCAGCCGGTGTCGCGGACGGTGACGGTGTTTGATACGGTGGTGACGATTACGGTTTATGATAAGGATTCAGAGGATGTTCTGGATGCTTGTGTGGCGAAATGCGAGGATTATAATGCGCGGTTTAGCCGGACTTCGGAAGGAAGCGAGATTTATGAGCTGAACCATGCAAACGGGGAACCTGTGACACTTTCGGGTGATACGGTGGATTTGATTCAGAAAGGCGTGGAATACAGCCGTCTGGCAGATGGAAAGTTTGATATTACGATCGCTCCACTTAGTGACCTGTGGGATTTTAAGAATAATACGGGGACCGTTCCGGATGATGCAGCGATTCAGGAAGCGAAACGTCATATCGGATATGAGAATGTGAGGGTTGATGGAAATACGGTTCAGCTTCTGGATCCGGAAGCGGCTATTGATCTTGGCGGAATTGCAAAGGGATATATTGCGGATCAGCTGAAAGCATATCTGAAAGAGCAGAATGTATCCCACGCGCTGATCAATCTGGGCGGAAATGTGCTGGCTCTTGGCGGCAAACCGGATGGTTCGGATTATAATATCGGGATTCAGAAGCCGTTTGCACAGAATGGAGAAGCGATCACCAGTGTAAAAATCAAGGATCAATCTGTGGTTTCTTCCGGGATTTATGAGCGGTATTTTAAGGTGGGCGACAAGATTTATCACCATATCTTAGATCCGAAAACCGGGTATCCTTATGAAAATGATCTGCTTGGGGTGAGTATTGTCTGTGACTCTTCTACGGAAGCGGACGCACTTAGTACGACCTGCTTTGCGATGGGGTTAGATGATGGATTGAAATATATCGAAGGAATCAAGGGGGCAGAGGCACTCTTTATCACGGATGATTATGAGATTCATTACTCCAGCGGATTCCCAAAGTAAAAAAGTTGAATGATATAGGTTGTGAGACAAATCAGAAAAATAAATGGTACCAGATTCAGTTGTAAAAAAAATTGAATCCGGTACCATTTATTTTTCTTATGCTTCCTGCTTCACTGTCTCTTCTCCCGACAAAGCCCAGCGGATTTCGGCTTTGAAGAGGTCTGCTTCGGTTTCGATGTGGAAGCTTCCACCCTGGAGACCTACGAAGCTTTTTACGATTGCAAGACCAAGACCGGAGCCTTCGGTATTGCGGGACTCATCTCCGCGGACGAAGCGTTCTGTAATTTCTTCCGGATTGAAGGTGAGCTCGGTTGCGGAAATATTTTTCAGGCGGATAAATACATCTTTCTCCGTCTTTTCGATTTCCACATAAACTCTTGTTCCCGGAAGTGCATATTTTACAATGTTATTCAGAAGATTCTCAAAGATCCGGTAGGTCTTCTGGCTGTCCAGACGAAGAATCACTTTTTCTTCCGGGAAAGTGGTCCTGAACTCCAGATCTTTTTCTTCGAACTTATCTTCCAGCTCAAATTTTACCTGTTTAAACAGATTGACGATATCCACGTTTATCAAATTCAGGTTTACATTCTGGCTGCTTGCTTTGCTGATCTCAAAGAGGTCTTCGATCAGGACTTTCAGACGCATAGATTTGCGTTCCAGAATATCAATATAATCCTTTCGCTTTTCCTCATCTTTCTCGTCTTTCAACAGATTCACATAGGTTATGATCGCAGTCAGCGGTGTTTTCAGATCATGTGATACGTTTGTGATCAGTTCTGTTTTCATACGCTGGCTTTTTACTTCTTCCTTTACCGCTTTCTTAAATCCGGTCTGGATCTTCTGGATTTCATTACGGAACGGACTGAACACACCAAGATCACCTTCAATCTCTACATCCAGATTTCCATCTGCAATTTTATTGGTTGCCTCCAAAAGCAATGCATATTTTTTCCGGAGATCATTAAAATATTTTTGCAGGATCAGGAACAGGATTACAGAATATACGATCAGTCCTGCAATTCCGTAATACCAGAATGAACAGATCACCAGCAGTATTGCGAAATTGAACAGCACGATTTTCAAAATAATCTTATTGTTCTTTTCCTTGAAATTGAACTGATCCAGAGAATGATAAAATGCTTCAATCTTATTCTTGCACCAGCGGATACCGCCTCGGATTCCGTTTCCGAATCTTCTCCAGATCCAGATCAGCAGAACTCTTTTTTTCACATATTCCTTTACTCCAAGAAGCCGGATCTGGCGTACACAGCCGGATACCCAGTACATGACTGCAAAGAAAACAAACCAGACCAGAAAATCGATTGGCCACACATTTCCTTTCGCGTGCGTAATCAGTTCTCCAAGATAGCTGAAAATCAGGCTAATTCCAGTAATACCAGTCGCTATCGCAATTTCAAATGGTACATGGAATATTTTTTCATCTCCTGTATGCAGATCTTTCTTCATCGGAATCAGCCATGCCAGAAGTGCGACCAACAATATAAGGGTCAAGATTGTATAAAACGCCGCGTTTCCCACCATTGAAGTAATCGGATATACCCGCATAACATAAGCATTCAGCTTTGCTTCCGTCATCATGAAATAATAGGTCCTGTCTTTTGGTGAAATATTTTCAATCTCACTTTCATCTTCATATTCAAATATTTTTTCCGGCAGATTTGAGGTCAGGATCTTCAGAACAGCTTCCTGTTTGGTTACTTCCGTTCCCATCACCTGATCAATCTTGATTTCACCGTTTTTGTCAAACGAGATCTTAATCCCAAGAGCATAATCTGCAAGCTCGGTATCTTTCACTTTTTCCCAGGAATCTCTATTCGACCGATATCCATCGATTACCTCTCCTTTTGCATCCTGCACCTGGTAATTCATATATGCAATCTGCCGGTTAAATTTCTCATCAAATTCCGGATAATAATCATCCAGAAACTTTACGTTATATTCGTTTCCGGATTCTTTGGAATACAATACATAGCAGTCCCGGATAAATGTCTTCATAAAGGACTCACTCGTCCGGTAGTTCTGTGTCAGACTGTCCTGCTCCTTTTTTGCATTCTTATAAAAAGTATTATAGTTTCCTAACACGATCACCGTCGCAAGTAAGATTACACCTAAAATCAGGACAATCCCTAGTTTATGCCTGTTTTTCGATTTTGTATCCAACGCCCCACACCACCTTTAAATATTTTGGTTCTTTCGGGCAGCTCTCAATTTTTTCACGGATATTCCGGATATGGACCATGATCGTATCGGTATTGATCGCTTTTTCATTCCATACACGCTCGTAAATTTCCTCTGCCGAAAAAACTCTTCCAGGACTCTTCATAAGGAGAAGCAGGATTTTGTACTCAATCGGTGTCAGGCGCACCGGTTCTCCGTCAACCGATACCTCCACCGTATCTTCATTCAGCTCCAGACCGCCGATTACATGAATATTCTGATTTTCCTCACGGTCTCTCAGCTTCTCTGCAAACATCCGGTATCTTCTAAGCTGTGAATTCACCCTTGCAAGAAGCTCCATCGGTGTAAATGGCTTCGTCACATAATCATCTGCCCCGATATTCAGCCCCATGATCTTATCCACTTCCTCCGATTTTGCTGACAGCATGATCACCGGAAAATCATATTTTTCCCGAAGCTTCATCGTCATACGGATTCCATCCATCCGCGGCATCATAATATCCACGATTGCAAGATGTATTTCTTCTTTCTCGATCACTTCCAGACCTTCAATCCCATCTGCCGCCTGAAATACTTCGTATCCCTGACTTTTCAGGTATATTTCCACACCTTCTCTGATTTCCTTGTCGTCTTCAACGACCAGTACATGATTCATTTCCATAACTGCTTTTCTCCTCTTTTTCTCATCCTTGACTATAGTCTATCTCCTAAAGCTAAAGAGAACCGGAATAGATTTCTAAAGAATTTCTAAAAAAACGAAAAAGCTTTTCAGCAAAGCACTGCTTCCTTGCCGAAAAGCCCATCAGATACTTATTTAATAACCATAATAGCTAATACCACCAACTACTACAATCAAAATAAAGAAAAGCACAAGTACATACGAAATAACCTGAAGAATCAGGGACGCTCTGCAGTAGTTACGCCGGTTCAGATTGCCACTATTACCAAACGCCCAGATAATATACAGAATCAGTCCCGCACATGGAATAAATCCGACAATCAGCGTTAAAAGCCATTCTCCGGTAGAAAGTGGAGATAGATCCATCTGCTTTGGCGGCATCTGATAATTGTTCTGGCTATTGTAATTGTTATTGTAGCCGCTCGCGTTAAATCCGGTATTATAACCGCTATTCTGATACTGGTTGTCAGAGTACCCATTGGTATAAGCTCCGCTCTGATTGGTTCCGTTCTCTGAATTTGGCATTTCACCGTAAGTATATGCCGGATGACTTTTTTCTTCCTGCTTTAAATTATCGTCCGCTGCCTCTTTTGGCACGCTATTGTCATTCTTTGCCTGCGGCTCTGCTTCTGTATATCCTGCATTGGGATCGGTGTAAGAAGATGGACTCTTTTCCTCCCCTTCACTATTCTCAGTTGTCTGGTCATTTAAGTTATTATCCATATCCCAAAACCTCCTGTGTATTCATTTTTTTCATCATAGCACACCAAAAAGCTAAAAACAATAGCTCTTTTTGCCAAATTACTGAATTCAAAGACCAGATTCTGAATATCAAATCTATTAGCCGGTTATTTGATCCGCAGCCTCTGACCGACATAAATCAGATTCGGATTTTGTAGTTTGTTCAACCTTGCGATTTCCTGATAAGATGTTCCGTATATCGCTGCAATTTTCGAAAGCGTATCCCCGGATTTGACGATATGATACTTGTTTTCTTCGGCATTGACTCTGCTTTGTACTTCTTCATACCGTTTCCCCAGAACCGTTTTCCGCACTTCCCCGTTGCCATATTTCCCGGCACGCACTTCCTTTGCCAGTGTCTCTGTACTGGCACCGGAAATATAATCGATCATCCCCTGCACTTCTCCATATCTGGTTCCAAGCCGGCTTTTCCGTTCTTCCCCATTTCCAAATTCTCCACGCATCGTCCAAAAAACCAGATCCAGCGTAGTTCCTTCCTGGTTTTCTTCCTCTTCAGAAGGTTTCTCTGGAGTTGTCCGGTTTCCTTTTCCAGCATACCGGCTCCACGCCTGCCGGTCTCCGTAGAATTTATTCAAATCCAGATTGCCATTCCATCCGCTTAATCTTCCCGAAGAACTGTACTGCCGCATCACACAGGCATATGCACCCTCATTCCATGGATTTTCCTGGTACCCGATTGGCTCCATACTCGCGTACTGCGCTACCCACAGTCCATAGTTTCCGATATTCTGCAACCGGCTCATCATACTTTGCTGCACATAAACCACAGGATTGACGTTGGTCTTTGTTGAAATATAATTACACCAGGCTTTCACCCATTCCCGGTCATTCACACCAAATGCCGGATTGGACCGCCCTTCCCAGTCCAGCACAAGCATTGCCTCCCCCACACGGCTCCCTGCATTCTTCAGAAAATATTCTGCCTCCGCCTGTATATTTCCACCAGACGCATAGTGATAAATGCCCAGGCATTTCCCTGCTGTTTTCGCCTGACGGTAGGCTCTTTCGTAATCCGGATTTACATAACCGGTTCCTTCTGTCGCCTTAATCACCACAAAATCACACGGGACAACCGCAAGATTGATCCCACTTTGCCAGTTGCTGATGTCAATTCCATTTAATGCCATACCACTTCTACTCCTACTCTTCTTTTCCTGCCTGCTTGATGATCTGATGGATGTAGGTACTCAGTCCTGCAACAACAATGCCCTGCGTTACGGATGCGAAAACTGCGGTCAACACATCCTGTGCTCCTGCGAAATGTGCGGTAGATGTCACCCAGATCCCGCAGATGATAATGCCTGTCGCCCCAAGCGTGATCGGAATATATTTATCTTTGATAAATTCTGCTTGTTTAAGTGCAATTCCGAAAAAGTATAGAACTGCGGTCACAATAAGCAGTTCCGGTTTTACATAATCCATAAGTTGCTCCATTATCTGGATAGCCTGCCTTTCTTTTTTAGAACTTTAAGGAAGATTTTATATATAAACGATTCAATCAGATGTGATATTAGTATATGTGAGAAATAGGATTTGGTGTCAAAAGAAAGTAATGCCCTGGTGGCTTAATTTTGCATACGTATTGATTTAATGCGTATTCTAACATCATATGATAAATATATGCATAGAGTTAATAAGTTTATTGACACTTTGAAACTTAATCCAGATCATAGACCTCATGACGGTAGAAATACTTTTATAACGATGTGTAAGAATGCTGGGATTGACGAATATGCCATTAAAAAAAAGGTGGGTCACGAAATATATGACATTACTGAAAAAGTCTATACTAAGCGTGACCCACAATGGTTACATAATGAAATACTGAAAATACAGTAAATTGTTAGTTCGTATAGTGTATGAGTAATGTATGAGTTAACTACATTTTCCTACTTTTTACTACTATCTACTGCATTCACAAGCCCTTATTTTACGCGGTTTTCTTAGAATTTACCAGCTTTGTGAGCTTCCTCAATGCTTACAGCAACAGCGACTGTCATTCCGACCATCGGGTTGTTACCTGCACCGATAAGACCCATCATTTCTACGTGAGCCGGTACAGATGAAGATCCTGCGAACTGTGCATCAGAGTGCATACGTCCGAGTGTATCTGTCATACCGTAAGAAGCCGGTCCTGCTGCCATGTTGTCCGGGTGAAGTGTACGTCCTGTACCACCACCTGAAGCAACTGAGAAGTATTTCTTTCCTGCTTCTACGCATTCTTTCTTGTATGTACCTGCAACCGGATGCTGGAAACGTGTCGGGTTTGTAGAGTTACCTGTGATAGAAACGTCAACGCCTTCTTTCCACATGATAGCTACACCTTCACGTACATCATTTGCACCGTAGCAGTTTACTTTAGAACGGAGTCCGTCAGAGTAAGCGATTCTCTGAACTTCTTTCAGTTCTCCTGTATAATAGTCATAGTCTGTCTGAACATATGTGAATCCGTTAATTCTTGAAATGATCTTTGCAGCATCTTTTCCAAGACCGTTCAGGATAACACGAAGAGGTTTCTGACGAACTTTGTTTGCTTTTTCAGCGATACCGATTGCACCTTCAGCAGCCGCGAATGATTCATGTCCTGCAAGGAAGCAGAAGCAGTCTGTTGTTTCTTCAAGAAGCATCTTTCCAAGGTTACCATGTCCCAGACCTACTTTTCTCTGATCTGCTACAGATCCCGGAATACAGAAAGCCTGAAGTCCTTCTCCGATTGCTGCTGCAGCGTCTGCTGCTCTTGTACATCCTTTTTTGATTGCGATTGCTGCACCTGTGATGTAAGCCCAGCATGCGTTTTCAAAACAGATTGGCTGAATACCTTTGATCTGGTTGTATACATCCAGTCCGGCATCCTTTGTGATCTTTTCAGCTTCTTCGAGTGAAGCAATGCCATAGCTGTTTAAAACTTCATTGATTTTATCAATTCTTCTCTCATATGATTCAAATAAAGCCATTTAATTGTCCTCCTGAAAATATTGTTGCCTATATAACCCGTTAATTACTTATGTATGTAATTAGTTTTTACGCGGATCAATGATCTTAACGGCATCAGCTACACGTCCGTACTGTCCTTTAGCTTTTTCCCAAGCTTCGTTCGGAGTATCGCCTGCTTTGACAAAGTCTGTGAATTTTCCAAGACTTACGAACTGGTATCCGATGATTTCATCATGGTCATCAAGAGCGATTCCTGTTACATAACCTTCTGCCATTTCCAGGTAACGTGGTCCTTTTGCGAGAGTTCCGTACATTGTACCAACCTGTGAACGAAGTCCTTTACCAAGGTCTTCAAGTCCTGCACCGATCGGAAGTCCTTCTTCTGAGAATGCACTCTGAGTTCTTCCGTATACGATCTGTAAGAAAAGTTCTCTCATTGCTGTATTAATTGCATCACAGACAAGGTCTGTGTTAAGTGCTTCCAAAATAGTCTTTCCTGGAAGAATTTCTGAAGCCATAGCTGCGGAATGAGTCATTCCTGAACATCCGATAGTCTCCACAAGTGCTTCCTGAATAATACCATCTTTAACGTTCAAAGTGAGCTTACATGCACCCTGCTGTGGAGCACACCAGCCGACACCATGTGTAAGACCGGAAATATCTTTGATTTCTTTAGCCTTTACCCATTTTGCTTCTTCCGGAATTGGAGCTGGTCCGTGGTTTGCACCCTGAGCTACCGGACACATCATTTCTACTTCATGTGAATAAATCATGTTAAAACTCCTTTCAAATACATCTGTTTTTCTTTTATAAGGCGTTTGTGATTGTTTTAACACCATATGTATTTATTCTCGCACAATTTTCGACATTCGTCAATTGTTACTTTGTACAAGATTCCAGAACTCACTGTCTGTTTTATATTCAATTATTTCTTTCATAGTAAACGGCGCTGTGATCCATCCACTCTCCGCAGAAGATTTTTTTCCATCTCCCGGGTAATGGTAAGTAATTCCGATCTCAATTCCATCCTTATCTACAAAGAATGCATCAAAGTACCGGTTCTCCAGGATTTCCCCATTTAAAATCTGTCGGAAATCATTTAATTTCACACTGCTTAACACCTCTGCCGATGGTGCTTCACCCTTCATCTTTTTCATCCAATCGTGCATAAATGCATCGCTTAGATCCACGATATCTGCCACTTCAAACTGCTTTGCGTCAGAAATACGGATGTTGCGGGTACGGAGGTCACAATACTGCGCAGAAGTATTTCCTGCATAATAAATATCATTGAATGCTACGCTGATAAAATCTTCTCCTGCATAAGAAACCTTGTACGTTACAAGACTTCCTAAAAACGGATTCGATTCCTCCAACATTTTCTCTTTCATAGAATCACTCGGAGCCAGATATAAGGTATTGACCGTACTCATCGCACAGTCCTTCAGCATTTCATTGATCTTGTCAATATTTTCACCTTCCACACCTGTGATCTGCGGATATTTGACATCAAACTGCATCGGGTATTCGCCTTTATTTCCATTGGAAAAATAAGTGTAATTTTCCTCCGTGATCGTATACGGCAGATTTTCTGCCTCGTAGCCTTCAATTGCCTCGATTCCCTGTGCTTCTTCAGAACTGCTGTCCTTATTATCTTCTTCATTTCCATTACTGCCAAAGATATCGTCAATTTCTCCGTCCTCATCCGGGTTATATTCAAAAATCTGTGACGAATCCTCCTGTTTTCCTTCACCACTCGCAAAATTGCTGATGATTTTTCCGAAAAGCAGTCCCAGGAATATCAGAAAAATAAGTACGGTAACTGCGATCCCGATAAAAAGTCCCGTATGTTTCTTTCCATTATAAGAAGATCTTACATTTGCCGGTGATATCATCAAATCCATCGGAACAAAACGGATCCCGTTCTTTTCCTGAACCGGTGCCAGATCCCGGAATCCCATATGGTGATAAGCTTCCGTACTCACAACCGATGCATTGACCGTCATACGCATCAGAGCAAACTGCATCGTACAGTATCTGCACATTTCACCAACAAGAGCCTTCGCAATCCCTTTTCTCCGCAAATCCGGGCGGACAAACAGAAGGGAAATATGTCCATCCCTCCGCACGGCTCCGACACCGCCAAGATCCTGTCCTTCTACCGCACCAAAGACGATCATCTCTCCGCTTTCGACAAGAGGCATAAAATTCTCCATCTTGATAAAGCGGGCAAATTCCTCGATTCCCTGCTGTGTACAGGAATTGGCGTTTTCTCTGATAAATACATCCCATACCAGATGCAGACCTTCCACAACCTCCTGACTGCTATATAGTCTTTTTATGATCATTTTTCTGTACCTCATCTTTTCCAGAATGAACTGGTTTTCTCTCTTACGCCCTCTTTAAAAGTTCTTCCCGCAAGAGCGTGATTGCACGTGCAACCGCATAGTCCCGGTTCTTCTCACGATTGCCGGTAAAACGGTACTCTCTTACCGTTACCTCTCCATTTACCGCACATCCGATATACACAAGTCCGACCGGTTTTTCCGCTGTGCCGCCGCCAGGTCCTGCGATTCCGGTTACACTAAGTGCCGCATCCGCACCTGCCGCCTTTGCTGCGCCAAGTGCCATCTCCGTTGCTGTCTGTTCACTGACTGCCCCGTAGGTTTCCAGTGCCTCATGCTTCACACCAAGAATCTTTTCCTTCGATGCATTCGCATAAGTAATATATCCTTCATTGTACACGCCGGAAGCTCCCGACACATTCAGAAGTCTGCCGGAAAGCTTTCCTCCTGTACAGGATTCTGCCGTTGTCACAGTCATCTTCTTCTCTTCCAGAAGACGGATCACCGACTCTTCCAGTGTCACATTCTCTTCGGTCGTATAAACAGCATCACCAAAACGCTTCTTCATCTCTTCGATCATCGGCTCCATCAGTTTTTCTGCCGCTTCTTCAGAGCATGCTCTTGCAGTCACACGAAAATGTACCTCTCCTGTCTTTGCATAAGGCGCAAGCGTCGGATTGGTCTGTGCATCCATCAGATCCGTAACCATGGTCTCTGCCCTGCTTTCCCCGATCCCGCACACTTTTACCATCTGGGAATAGATTCCCTCCGGCTGCTTTTTATTGAGGTACGGTGCAATGTCATGTTCAAACATCGGCTTCATCTCATTCGGAGGCCCAGGGATCAGGATCGCTGCTTTTCCGCGCTCTTTATCCTCCAGGATCAGTCCAGGTGCCGTTCCGTTCAGATTGTCGATCACGATCGCGCCTTCCGGAACCAATGCCTGCTTCCAGTTATTCTCTGTCACCTTTTTACTCTTAATCTTCTCAAAATAGTCACGGATTCGAGTCCTGGAATGTTCATCCATATAAAGTTTTCTGCCAAATACCTTTGCGGTTACTTCTTTTGTCAGATCATCCCTGGTAGGGCCAAGTCCCCCTGTCAGAATTACGATATCAGCGCGCTCTATTGCCTGGCGGATTGCTTCTTCCATACGCTCTTCATTGTCACCGACAACAGTCTGGTGATATAAAGAACAACCTAGCAGAGCACATTTCTCTGCTAGGTATGCTGCGTTTGTATTCACAATGTTGCCAAGTAAAATTTCAGTGCCGACAGAAATCAGCTCTACAACCATTTTACATGCCTCCCTGTGTTAATACCTGTTTGTTCTTTGCAATATAATCGATCAGTGAAACGACGGTCAGGAGCAGTGCTACCCATGTAAGGACTGTTCCTACAACATTCCACACACCGCCCAGATCCATGATCAGCACAATGATCAGTGCCATCTGTGATACGGTTTTGAATTTTCCCCAGTAACTTGCCGCAATGACGATTCCATTGTCAGAAGCAACCAGACGGAATCCGCTGATGATAAATTCTCTGGCAATGATCACCAGAACAACAATGACATTCAGTCGGTTCATAGATGTCAGACAGATCAGCGCGGTACATACCAGCAGCTTGTCTGCAAGCGGATCCATAAATTTACCGAAGTTCGTTACCAGGTTGTACTTTCTGGCGATTTTCCCATCCAGCATATCCGTCAGGCTGGCAACACAGAAGATCACAAGTGCGATCCACTTATCTGCTGCTCCGGTAATATCAAATAACATAAACACTACAAAAAACGGAATTAAAATCACTCGTAAAATCGTTAACTTATTTGGTAAATTCATAATAACTCTCCTATCAAATCATAATCTGCCGATCCGGTCACTTTTACCCTTGCAAAATCTCCCGACATCAGTTCTTCCGATGTGTTCACAAAAATAAGTCCGTCTACATTCGGCGCATCCCGGTAGGTTCTTCCCACATAGGCATTCTCATCTGCTACCTTGCCTTCGATCATCACAAGCAGCTCTTCCCCAATCCGGTCTTCTGCCTGGTCAAATACGATATCCTGCTGAAGTTCCATGAGCTCTGCCTGACGTTCCTCTTTGACTTCTTCCGGGATCTGATCCGGCATAGATGCTGCAGGAGTATCCTCTTCCGGTGAGTAGGTAAATACGCCAAGTCTGTCGAATTCCATCTGATCCACAAAATCCATCAGCTCTTCATGCTGTTCCTGTGTCTCTCCCGGGAATCCAGTGATCAAAGTTGTGCGAAGTGCGATATCCGGAATCTCACGTCGAAGCTTCTCAATGGTCTCGATGAGCTGCGCTCTGGAAGTCCGTCTTCCCATTCTCTTCAGGATGCCATCGCTTGCATGCTGGATCGGGAGATCCAGATAATGGCAGATCTTTGGTTCCTCCTTGATCACCTGAATCAGCTCATCCGTGATTTCCTCCGGATAGCAGTATAAAATACGGATCCAGCGAAGTCCGCTGATCTTGCAAAGCGCTCTCAAAAGTTGTGGAAGCCGCTTCTCCCCGTACAGATCGGTTCCGTACATGGTGGTCTCCTGTGCTACCAGGATCAGCTCCTTCACCCCTCCGTCTACCAGATTCTGCGCTTCCTCCAGCAGATGCTCCATCGGCACACTCCGAAAATCTCCTCGTACCTTCGGGATAATACAGTAAGTACAGTGCTTGTCACAACCTTCTGCAATCTTCAGATAAGCGAAATGTCCGCCGGTCGTCACCATACGGTGCGTGTCTGTCACCGGGAGATAATCCACATCCTTCATAGTCAGGCGCACATCTCCGCGCTCCATCGGACTGTCGCTTAAAACTCCATCGATCACGTGTGCGATCTCTTCATAAGAAGTCGTTCCGAGAACCGCATCAACCTCCGGGATTTCCTGAATGATCTCTTCTTTGTATCTCTGTGCAAGACAGCCTGTTACGATCAGGGCTTTTAATCTACCGGTCTTCTTCAGATCTGCCATCTCAAGAATATTCTGGATACTCTCTTCCTTTGCGTCATGGATAAAGCAGCAGGTGTTAATGATAATGACATCTGCCATTGTCTCATCGTCCACCATCTGATGACCGTCCTTTGCAAGAATCCCAAGCATGACCTCCGAATCCACAAGGTTCTTGTCACAGCCTAATGAAATGAATAATATATTCATAAAATAAATTTCTCCTCAAGCATAATTTCTGGGCGGCAGGGAAAATCATCTTCACCGGAAAATAAAATCCCCTATCATAAGAATACCCCGCAGACAGCTGCAGGGTATCGAACTTCTTTTATTTATCTGCGTCTTCTGCAATAATTTTGATCTTTCCACTGTTCAGCTCATCAATTGCAATAGAAAGCGGCTTTTCGCCGTCCTTAACAGGAACAAGCGGCATCTCGCCGTCAATGATCTGTCTCGCTCTCTTTGCTGTTGCAAGAACGATAGAATAACGGCTGTTGACAATCTTAGTTGCGCCTTCTTCCACGTCCTGATTTACTACTTTCATCAAATCGGTATATGATGGATGTAACATAAATTCTGCTCCTTTCCTACAGTTCCTTCAGTTCTTTTCTGATATCATCTATAAAGTCAGCATTCCGGCTTACCCGGTCATGCTCACCCTGAATAATGCTGTGCATCTCTTTTGCGCAGCGCTCCAGGTCATCATTGATCACAAGATAATCGTACTTCTCTACGCCCTGTGATTCTTCTACTGCCCGCTTCATTCTCGAATCGATCACTTCTGCAGTCTCGGTTCCCCTTCCTACCAGTCTGTCTTTCAGTACCTGCGCACTCGGCGGAGTCACGAACATCAGCAGGGTATCCGGATACTTCTCTTTCACTTTCAACGCACCCTGGATCTCAATCTCAAGGATCACATCCTTGCCTGTCTCTAACTGCTCCATAACATACTGCTTCGGAGTTCCATAGTAATTTTCTACATATCTAGCATACTCTATAAGCTCATCACGCGCAATCATTTTTTCAAATTCTTCTTTGGTTTTGAAAAAATACTCTCTTCCATCTTCTTCCCCGACACGAGGCTGTCGCGTGGTTGCAGAGATCGATAATGCATAATTATCATAGTCCTGCATCAGCTTTTTCATCAGTGTTCCCTTACCGGCTCCGGAAAATCCGGATACTACAATAAGGATTCCTTTTTTTTCTCTCATAATCAGTTCTCCTGTATACTCAGACATTGAAATGTTATTTTAACACATCTTTTTACATTTTTCAAAGCTTTATTCAATATTTTGAATCTGCTCACGGACTTTTTCAATCTCAGTCTTCAGATCGATCGCATAATTGGATACTTCCAGATCATTTGCCTTGGATAAGATCGTGTTCGCCTCACGGTTCATCTCCTGCGCAATGAAATCAAGCTTGCGTCCGATTCCCTCTGTCTGTTCCAGAGTTTCCTTCATATGCTTGATATGGCTTTTCAGCCTTACCACTTCTTCATCTGTACAGATCTTGTCAGAGAAGATCACAACCTCAGCCGCGATCCGTCCTTCGTCAATCTGGGTGTCCCCAAGAAGCTCCTTCACTTTCGTTTCCAGCTTCTCCCGGTATTCAGCAACGATTTGCGGAGATCGCTCTTCAACCCTGGCAACAACTTCCAACATTCCATCCAGCTTGCCAATGATATCCTTTTTCAGGTTCTCCCCTTCTGTAGTCTTGGTCTGTACAAACTGTTCGCATGCGCCTTTCATTGCTTTTTCAAGACCACTCCACAGTTCTTCCTCATCCACAGACTGTTCTTCCATCGTAAGGACTTCCGGGCAGCGTGCAAGTGTGGATACCCGCACATCATTGTCAAGCCCAAACTGTTCTTCCATCTGCTTAAAGCTTGCCATATATTCTTCTGCCAGCTTCTGGTTATATTTCAAAGTCATCTGGCTTTCTGTCATATCTTCATACCCGATGAAAATATCAATCTTTCCTCTCTGCACATACTGCTTGAGCAGGTTGCGGATCGCGGACTCAAAGAAGTTAAGCTTCTTTGGCATACGGATATTCACATCCAGGTAACGGTGATTAACCCCCTTCATCTCTACGGTAAATTTGCGGTCTGCTTCGGCGATTTCACACCGTCCAAAGCCTGTCATACTTTTTATCATTTGATTTTCCCTCTTCTTACTGACCTTTTAAGGGCCGTTTTACTATCGATTATTATAGTTCATTTACACTTACTCGTCAACCGGGTGACAGGGCATTTTCACTTGTCTATGCATGCCTCTCTATGCTATAATGAGCCCATTGAAAAAAGAATGTGCCCTGGCATATTCCCGGATAAATATGAGGTGAATTTTTAAAATGGCTTTTGATGGAATTACAATCGCAAATATCGTAAAAGAATTAAATGATACCATCCTGAACGGACGGATCGCCAAGATCGCACAGCCGGAAAATGATGAACTGCTTCTCACGATCAAACCTGCAAAAGGACAGGTAAGACTGGTCATCTCCGCAAGTGCATCCTTGCCGCTGATCTATCTGTCCAGAGATAACAAACCAAGTCCGATGACTGCGCCGAATTTCTGTATGCTTCTGAGAAAACATATTGCAAATGGCCGCATCGTAGGCATTTCTCAGCCTTCCCTGGAACGGATCATCCGCTTCGAGATCGAGCACCTGGATGAACTTGGAGATCTGTGCCGCAAATCCCTGATCGTTGAGATCATGGGCAAGCACAGCAATATTATTTTCTGTAATGAAAAAGGAATGATCATCGACAGTATCAAGCATGTTTCCGCGCAGATGAGTTCTGTGCGTGAGGTTCTTCCGGGAAGAGAATATTTTATCCCGGATACTATGAAAAAAGAGAATCCACTTGGCATACCGGAAGAAAATTTCACACAGGAACTTCTCTCCAAACCAATGCCGGTCGGAAAAGCGATCTACAACAGTTTTACCGGAATCAGTCCGGTTGTCGCCGAAGAGATCTGCTATCTGGCAGGAATCGACTCTTCTGTTCCGGCATCGGAGATGTCCGGTGATCTGCTAGCGCATCTGTACCGGCAGTTTACCTATTTTATGGAGCAGGTGACAGAAAGCAAATTCTCTCCTGCTATTTATTACGATGGAAATGAGCCGAAAGAGTTCTCATCTCTTCTGCTCACCCACTTTTCCAACTATCAGGTAAAATCTTATGATTCGATTTCTGAAGTGATCCGGACTTATTATTCTTCCCGTGATCTGATCACCCGGATCCGCCAGAAATCTTCGGATCTGCGCCGTGTGGTTCAGACAGCACTGGAACGTAACCGCAAGAAATACGACCTGCAGTTAAAGCAGCTTCGCGATACGGAAAGCCGCGATAAATACAAGGTATACGGAGAACTGATCCACACCTACGGTTACAATCTGGAAGAAGGTGCAAAAGAACTGGAAGCACTCAATTATTATACTAACGAAATGATCAAAATTCCGCTGGATCCGCAGAAAACACCACAGGAAAATGCAAAGAAATATTTTGACCGGTATAATAAACAGAAACGTACTTTCGAGGCTCTTTCAGAACTGATCAAAGAAACGAAAGATGAGATTGATTATCTGGAGTCCGTCAGCAAATCCCTGGATATTGCACGAAGCGAAGATGACCTGATCCAGATCAAGGAAGAACTGATCGAAAGTGGATTTATCCGCAGAAAGCAGTCTGCCAAAAAGGTGAAGATCACAAGCAAACCGTTCCACTATATTTCTTCAGACGGTTTCCATATGTATGTTGGAAAAAATAATCTTCAGAACGAAGAACTCACCTTCCATTTTGCAAATGGCGGGGACTGGTGGTTCCATGCGAAAAAAGCACCAGGTTCCCATGTCATCGTGAAGACGAACGGGGAAGAACTTCCGGACCGGACCTTTGAAGAGGCAGCCAGACTTGCTGCGCATTACTCGAAGAATTCCGGGGCTGAAAAGGTGGAGGTTGACTATGTAGAGAAAAAGCAGGTTAAGAAACCAAATGGAAGCAAGCCTGGGTTTGTCGTGTATTATACCAATTACTCGATGATGATAGATAGTGATATTTCCGGGATACAGGAAATTGTGTGATAAAGGTTGTGACACCACCAGAGAAGAATAAAATCCGCCACATTCCAAGTTGTGCAAAACATTCCGATGAGCCCCTTAGGGCGAGAATCGTGTTCAGCAAAGGCTTCCACGATTCTTGAGTCTCATCTCCATTGCACAAGATAGGAATGTGGCGGATTTTATTCTTCTCTGGCGGCGCTCAAGTTTATTGGTACAGCTTGGGTGTTCCTGAATGCCAGAAGTGAGTCGTGGTGCTGTGGCGGGGATGTACTTTGATGGTGAAAGTTTTATGCAAATATTTTTTGGATTTTTAGAAGTTTGATTATATAAAGACCAGCCAAATAGTTCTTATATTTTTCATTGGAACTATTTGGCTGGTTTTAGTATTTTTTTAATAATTCGATATCAGTATTTACTTGATCTCGTATACTTTATCTAACTGTGCCATGCATGCCTGAATTTTTTGCATTCCGTCCTCATCGGCTGGGGCTCCGGAGAAGTAGTAGGTGACTTTGCCTGGTATGCCCTGTGTAGTTTCTTCTGGGAGGACTCTCCTTAGCTGGCGAAGGGTGCCTTCGTTGCCGTCTACGAAGTGGATTTCTCCGGGAAAGATCTTGCGGAAGGATTGTTTGAAGTAGTTGAAATGGGTACAGCCGAGTACAACTGCGGCGTACTGGTTGAGGGTATAATCCCGAAGGCTGTTTTTCAGGTATTCATCTACTTCCGGGTTCTGGAATCTTCCGGCTTCGGCAAAGCGGACCAGTTTTGGAAGTGGCGCAAGGTCTACTTCGTGTTCGGTATCTACTTTTTCCAGAAGGCTGTGTAATTTTTCTCCGGCTATCGTAACCGGTGTTGCTGTTACCAGAATCCGTTTCTGCATATCCTGATAGAGCTTGAGCGCGCGCTTGACTGCCGGTTCCATACCGACGATCGGTACGGCAAATTCGCCTCTGAATTCTTTCGTTGCCACGCTGGTTGCCGTATTACAGGCGATTACGATTGCATCAACCTCCTTCGCGATCAGGAAATTCAGAACCTCTTCTACATATCCTTTGATCTGTTCCCTCGTCTTTTCTCCGTATGGAACATGCTTTGTATCCGCATAATATATAAATTCTGCTTCCGGCATCTTTTTCAGTGCGCGGTGAAGCACAGAAAGTCCGCCGATCCCTGAATCATATATTCCGATTTTCATTGGTGTTACCTCGATTTCTTATTTTCTTATCTGGTTTAAAGCTAAAATCTGCATAATCTTCCGGCAGGAAACGATGATAAATAATATGGCATCCTTCATCTTTAAAGCAATAATAATACTTGTCTTCTCCCTCTTCAAACCGGATCATCCGGTCAAATTCTCCATTGTCCATAGGTTCTGCCACGATCTTGTCTGAATGAGAACGGAACAATACTTCGATATCTTCCATCGTGCAGCCATGCTTTGCGACAAGTTCCACCAGCTCTTTGATAAATTCATTCGGTTTCATATTTTCATGCACATATTCCGATGCTTTTTCCGATAAAGCAAAGCAAAAACGGTTCTTTGCATGTGTAATCCCGACTTCCCCGAAAATATCTTCTGCTGCTTTCGGAAAATCTGCAAGAAGCTCCTGCATTTCTTCCGAATCTGCATTCGTCTCCATAAAATGATTCAGTGAACTGAGCGGATAATAAAGCCGGATCATCTCTTTCCGATATCCGAGCTTTGCCTGCTCTTCCTTTACCAGATCGATTAAACTCTTTTCCAAACGCTCGTATCCCATATATATTAAAACTCCTGTCTTGATAAAATTATGTAAGTCTGCTGCTGCAAACAAAAATATTTTATCACATTCTTTCCATTTTCGCCACTCACACCGTTGAAGAATTCCCTTATTTTCGTTATCATAAAAGAAATATACATTATTTGTAACTGTTCAGAGCCAAGCAAAATTTCATAAAACAGGTGTAAAATGCTTGCATTTTTAAGACTGTTTTTGAAATTTTATTTGGCGGATACGCCACACCGACGAAATGCGTAGCATTTTGGAGGTTGGCTCTGAACAGTTACCATTATTTTCAGTATAAAAGGCTCTTCAAGAATATAAACACAATTTGGAAAACAGGAATCGAAACTTAAATATCCAGATACCTGGGAGGTTAAAACACATGGATGAACAGACAATCAGACAGCGGATTTCCACGCAGCGTGATTTTTTTGCAACCGGCGCAACACTTCCGCTTTCTTTTCGATTAAAACAATTAGAACAGCTAAAACTTGCACTCAAACACCATGAACAAGATCTGTACACAGCACTAAAAGCGGATCTTGGAAAAAGCCGGATGGAAAGCTATATGTGTGAAATCGGTCTGACGATTTCCGAGCTTACCTGGATGCAAAAGCATTTACCAAAGCTGATGCGCTGTAAAACCGTCCCTACTCCGCTGGCACACTTCGCCGCCAAAAGCTTTCAATCGCCATCCCCCTACGGAACCGTACTGATCATGAGTCCCTGGAATTACCCGGTACTCCTCACTTTAGAACCGCTGATTGATGCGCTCGCCGCCGGAAATACCGTCATCCTGAAGCCAAGCGCTTATGCTCCACACACCAGTCAGATTCTGAGCCAGATCCTTAAGGAATGTTATCCGCCAGAATATGTAACGATGATCACCGGAGGCCGGGAAGAAAATCAGGCGCTCTTAAACCAGCGTTTTGACAAAATCTTTTTCACCGGAGGAAAAACGGTTGGAAAAGAAGTCCTTCGTCATGCTGCCGAATACCTGACTCCCGTCACTCTGGAGCTTGGTGGGAAAAGCCCGTGCATCGTGGATTCCACGGCGAAAATTTCTCTCACCGCAAGACGGATCGTATTCGGAAAATACCTCAACTGCGGACAGACCTGCGTTGCCCCGGATTATATCCTCTGCGATGCTTCTGTTCGAAACCAGCTGCTTCAGGCACTGGAAAAAGAAATCCACCGGCAGTTTGGCAAACAGCCTCTTCAAAATCCGGATTATGGGAAAATCATCAACGAAAAACATTTTCACCGGCTGCAGAACCTGATTCCTGCCGATAAACTGGTCTGTGGAGGTGAGTCCGATCCGTCTGCCCTGCGCATTGCCCCGACCATCCTAAAGGATGTCACCTGGGGCGATCCGGTCATGGGTGAAGAAATTTTCGGACCGATTCTTCCGGTACTTACCTATTCTGACCTGAATGATGCAATCCGACAGGTCGAATCCCATCCCCACCCGCTTGCACTCTATCTTTTCACCGAAGATCCTGCTGCCAAAAAGAAAGTCCTTGCCAGATGCCATTTTGGCGGCGGCTGCATCAACGATACCATCATCCACCTCGCCACAAGCCAGATGCCGTTCGGCGGTGTCGGAGAAAGCGGCATGGGATGCTATCATGGAAAAGAAGGATTTGAATGCTTCACACATCAGAGAAGCATAGTCGATAAAAAAACCTGGATGGATCTGCCGATACGGTATCAGAAGTACCGGTTCTGGAAAAATAAAATGCTGAGAGTCTTCCTACGCTAGGATTAGCGCGGGAAGAGCTTCCCAGCAGATATAACATCAAGAGCTTCCCTTCTCAATCAGACACTGATGTTCTTTGCTGTTTTTATCATTTAAATTCTTCGATTAAATTGCACGGAAAGCATTCTGCACATCCTTCATCTTCCAACAAAAAATCTACTATTTTCTTTGCAAGCCTTCTTCCTCGCTCACTATGAAATACTCTGAATAGCATGTCCAGAGTCTCTTGCAACCCGCACTCAGATATCTGACTAGAAGTGCACTTAAATTTGTTATAAAAACCAGTTCATCAGCATTTTATATTCGATGCTTCCCACTTTTGCATCCGCAGAAATTTCTGCTGCTTCCTTTCCAGAACATCCTGCAAGCAAAGCTACTAACATTCCAAAAATGATCCATTTTTCTGTTCTCATCTGATCTCCATTTCTTTTCGCTGTATTTTCCGGCACATCTATCACATCAAAAGAACTCCTCATCATAAATACCTGCCGCATTTATCCAGGATGCTCTGTACTCCCCGTAAATCGAATATTGAAATTCCAGGAAATTATTTCTGGATAATATCAGCACTTTTCACTCAGACATGTTCTGAGGTACTTGCATACGATCTTCCATATCGACCATCCGATAAACATCCCAACTGTATTTGTTACCACATCATCCAATTGTAAATATCCTCTCTGCGTAATATGCTGTGTGATCTCTATACCACAGGAACATAAAAAACCAATCAGCACACATTTCCAACCGCTTCTGACTTGTTTAAAAACTATTGGTAACAATACACCAAAAGGAATAAACATAATAATATTCTCAATAAACATAGCATGCATATGGAAAGAATGTCCCCATGTTTCAAATAACACTAAACTAATTTCTTTCCTGCTCCCCGCTTCTCTTGAAAATAAGACAGTCTGAAAGGTAACAATAATATAGGCAATAAATAATATCCAAGCAATTCTATATTTTTTATTAATTCCATTATCCTTTTCCTGCTTTTGAGAACCTTTCTTATACACCCAACTAATAAAAAATACAAGACAAGCACTAAAAATGATTGCCGGAATCAGCCACATTACTGGTTGATTAAAATCTTGAATTATTATTTTTTTGTACAACTTGATTTTTAATCACCTTCCTTTTTAGTATCATATCAAATCAATTATTTTAGATATTTTTATTCTTTCTTCCTTCAACAGGCTCACTTCAATTACAACAATGGTATCGCATACTTTTTCATTTTGTGCCTCCAAACGATTTTACCACTTATCCAAGATTGTTTTCAATATTATCTTTTAGTAATAATTATATCCTAAAATAAATTTCTAAATTCCACCTCTTCGTCTCGGAATGAATGACTCATCCTTGTCCACAGCTTTGTTCTTATATTTTCTGATGCTTCTTCTGTTTTTTATTGCTTCGATCATTTTTCCTCATATTCTCCTTAACCTCGTCCGGTACATCGATCAGACCGAACCGGTAGAACATTCCGTATATGATTAGGGTGTCAAAACAGTAAAAAAAGTTGCGATATTTCGATAAATTTTTACAGTTAAAGCACCTAAATCCGTTATGCCTAACTTGACGAAATATGTTAAAAATGATAACATTACATATGTTGTAGAAAAATACTGGATAAAAAAGAAAGTCGCTTAAGTGGAAGATAAGCGACTTTTGTTTTTATGATTAATCCAAAAAAGTGCCGCTCCATCATCGTTTTGATGACTTCGCGGCACTTTTATATACTCTACTATAAATAATTTCTTCCACTTCTAATTATCTCCCACACCCGGTATCCCACGCTTCCATAGTAATAACTCATCGGAGCATCTCCCGGAAAATACCTTACCATTCGGTACACATAATATAGAATCAGTCCTACGCACAGAAGAATCACCCATTTTCCAAGACTCTTCGTTTCTTTTCTCTGTATGTATCTCCGCACGCCAAACCATCCCACCAGAATAATCACACCATAAATAAACGGATGCATTTTCCATGCCCCGGCAAAGTCCCCTCGCAGCACCATAAACATCGCTCTTGTAAGCCCGCATCCCGGACAAGGAAATCCCGTCATGATCACCATTGGACACAGACTGTATAAAAACTTTCTTCCTATAACAAAATAAATTGCAAATACAAGAATCGCAATGCGGATATTCCATAAGTCCTGTAAAAGCATCTTTATTCCTGCTATTAATCTATTTTTCACAAAAGTGTTCCCAACTTTCTTATTGAGGTGCATCTTTTTTCAAAATATCCTGCACATAATCAATCGGTCTTTTTACTGCTTCCGAAATCATATCATCTGTAAAATCCATTTCATGTAAACTCCAGATAAATTTAACAGTTGTCTCCTCTCGCCCTTCTTCTCTGCCTTCTTCTCTCCCTCTTCTAACTAATATATCACTAAACCCTGTCATCGTCATAGCCACATCCTCCTTAAATTCATCTTCCCATTCAATATGTGAATATGTCTCTATTTCTTCTATATTTCCCACAAATACCTGATTAAGATAATCAAATATCCCTCTCTTCTGATTTTTCTCCCATCCGGATAACAATTACACTCATCAGGTCATAATCTTCTTCCGGTTCGTCCGTCTCTCCCAGAATATCTTCTTTCCTTATTCGGTATTCTGTCATTGTATTCCTTAATTTTACCGGTACATCCTCCAGACAGATCCAGATTGAATAACACTTCTCCAGATCTGCATAATTTGTCTTTCCAGTTACCACTCCAAGCTGACTGCTCAAATCCCTCGCGACATAATAAAGTCCTCTTTTTATAATGGGATACGTTGGATTTTTCGGCGTATAACTTTTCTGTCCTTCAAGATCAATATGAAGATTCACCAAAATATTTTCCTCTGAAAACTTCGGATTACGAATCCTGAACTTCGAATCAAACCGAATCAGCTTATCCGAACCTCCAGAAAGTTCTGTGTCTTCGCCCCGTATCCGATATTCATCCGTCTCCGAAACTGGAGCATCACTGACAACCTCATCTGATGTAATCGATGCCAGGTCCAGACAATTCAGAATCTCTTCCTGCGAACACCTTTCAAATTCCGGAATCACCATCTCCATAATCGGCACAATGATCTCTTTGCTCTTAAAGAGTTTCTTCACGCCCTTGTCATACTCTGCGCCAATATTTACAGATGATGCAATGTCGTATTTTGTCTCTATTTTCATTTCTATTTTGGATGATTTTCCACCTAACCGTCAACCAATAAATTTTCTTTTCCTTCTCCATTTTTTCTATTATAACATACCCCACGATATTCTAAAAATTAAATTTTCCTAACTTTCTCTTTCCATCCTTTCATCCTTCCGCAGTCGAATGAACTCAATAAAAAAAGGATCCGGATGCATTTGCAGAAGCCTAAGAAAAACTTGTTCTTAGCCTCCGAAACAGCATCCGGATCCTTTTTTCATTATTTATTTACTTAATGATCTTCTTCGGACATTTCTCCGCACATTTTCCACAGTTTGTACATTTTTCCGGATCAATGTGTGCAATGTTATCTACCACATGTACTGCATCAGACTCACATACTTTTTCACACATCTTACATCCAATACATCCTACGGAACATACGCTCATAACGTCTTTTCCTTTATCTTTTGAGCTGCACTGTACGAGATGCTTCTGTTCATAAGGTACAAGCTCGATCAGATGTTTTGGACAGGTAGCGATACATTTACCGCATGCTTTACATGCTTCTTTGTCTACGACTGCAATTCCTTCTACGATATGGATTGCATCGAACGGACATGCTTTGACACAGCTTCCGAATCCAAGGCATCCAAAGGAACATCCTTTTGGTCCGCCATTCTGCATCATGGCTGCCATCTGACAGTCGTCGATTCCTGTATAGTCATATGTCTGTTTTGCCTTTTCGCAGGTTCCTGCACATTTTACAAATGCAACTTCGTGTACGCTTTCACCGGCTTCTTCGCCCATGATTGCTGCAATCTTTGCTGCTACCGGAGCACCGCCGACCGGACACTGTCCGACCGGAGCTTCTCCTTTTGCGATGGCTGCTGCAAGTCCGGAACATCCGGCATATCCACATCCACCACAGTTGTTGCCCGGAAGCTCAGCGAGAACTGCTTCTTCTTTTTCATCTACTTCAACTGCAAATTTCTTACCTGCAATTCCAAGGAAGACACCGAGGAATACGCCGGTACCGCCTACGATAAGTGCAGCAATCAATACTCCTGTTATACTCATAACACGGTCCTCCTTCTGTTAAATGATTCCTGAGAATCCAAAGAACGCGATTGACATCAGTGCTGCAGTAAGCAGTACGATCGGGGTTCCCTGGAAAGACTCACTGATATCGTTGTATTCGATCTTCTCACGGATACCAGCCATGATTACGATCGCGATCGTAAATCCGACTGCTGTAGAGAATCCGTATACAACGCCTTCAAGGATGTTATATCCTTTTGTTACACAGTTCAGTGATACACCAAGTACTGCACAGTTTGTTGTGATCAGCGGAAGATATACACCCAGCGCATTATAAAGCGGAGGCATAACCTTCTTGAGGAACATCTCTACAAACTGAACCAGTGCTGCGATAACCAGGATGAATACGATCGTCTGCAAATATTCGAATCCTGCCGGGTGCAAAATAAACTGGTAGATCGCACCTGTAATGAAAGATGCAATCGTGATAACGAAAACAACTGCGCCGCCCATGCCGGCTGCTGTCTCAATTTTCTTAGAAACGCCAAGGAAAGGACAGATACCGAGGAACTGGCTGAGTACGACGTTGTTAACAAGCGCCGAACCAACTGCTATAATAAGTAATTCTTTCATCTCTTATCTCCCTCCTATTCCTTTTCCTGACCTGTCGGGAATACGTGTCCATCGCATCCGCCGCATGAAGCGCATCCACCTTCGCAGCATCCCTGTGCTTTGACAACCTTCTTGCCTTTTGCTTCCAGTCTCTTCATGATCTTGTTACGTGCTGCAACAAGGAATGCAAGTACAAGGAATGCACCAGGAGCAAGGATAAAAATTGTAACTGGCTCATAAATATCCGGCATGATCTGAAGACCGAAGATTTTTCCGGAACCGATCAGCTCTCTGACGATACCGATGCAGGTAAGACCAAGAGTAAATCCAAGTCCCATACCAATACCGTCGAAGATAGACGGAAGAACCGGGTTCTTTGATGCGTATGCTTCTGCACGTCCGAGGATGATACAGTTAACTACGATCAGAGGAATATATACACCAAGTGATGCGTAAAGGCCAGGTACAAATCCTTCCATAAGGAACTGTACCACAGTAACGAGTGTTGCTACGACTACGATGAATGCCGGCATACGAACGGAATCCGGAATGATCTTACGCAACAGGGAAATCAAAAGGTTGGAGAAAATCAGTACCACTGTGGTAGAAAGTCCCATACCAATACCATTGATTGCGGATGTTGTAACCGCCAGTGTCGGACACATACCAAGCATCATAACAAAGGTCGGGTTTTCTTTTACAAGACCGTTATACAATCTTTCTGTACATTTATTCATTTCCACTACCTCCTAACGCTGTCTGGTAATATCCAAGTGCTGTGTTGACAGCTCCTGTGACTGCACGGGAAGTGATGGTTGCACCACTCAAAGCATCGATCGGCTGTCCGTCTCCGCCATCTTTGGATACATAGAATTTTTCTGCCTGCTGTCCTGCAAACTGATTGTAAAAGCTTGGTTCTTTCGCACGCATACCAAGACCTGCTGTCTCGCTGATGGAAAGGAAAGAAATGCCATTTACCGTACCGTCACTCATGATACCGACTGTGATCTGGATATCTCCGCCGTAACCATCTTTGTCGGTTACTGTTATAACATAACCAGCTTCGCTTCCATCCATAACAGCAGAATAGACTTCATCTACTGTTGCATTCGTTCCCATCTTTTTGATTGCTTCTTTGGCAGCTTTCTGATCTACGTCCATTGCCTCAAAGGAATCTGCTTCCGGATAAACGGCCTGACAGGCTTCCTGTTTCTGCTTTGCCTGTGTCTGTGCGATTGGACCTTTTGTCACTTCGTAAGCAGCTCCAAGTACCAGACCGGATACAACGGTGATTGCTGCAAGGATCAGTGTATTTTTGATAATCTTATTCATTATTTTTCTCCTCCTTTACCGAAAGGCTTTGGAAGAGTAACTCTCTCGATCAGCGGTACAAGAAGGTTACTGAAGATGATCGCATAAGATACACCTTCTGCTGAACCACCGAACAGACGGAACAGACCAGTCAGGCATCCAAGAAGGATACCATATACAATCTGCCCTTTTTTGGTGATCGGGGAAGTTACATAATCGGTTGCCATAAACCATGCTCCAAGCATCAGACCACCACCACAGAGTTCTGCTGTCATGTACTGAACGTTGAAGAATCCAATTCCATCTACAAATCCACCGAAGATTCCGATGAAAAGTGCAAATGTCACAATATATGTACCCGGGATACGAAGATCAATGATTCCTTTGAGGATCAGGATGATCGCTCCGATCACGATTGCGATAACGGATGTCTCACCGATGGTTCCGGCAATATTTCCGATCAGCATGTCCATGCTGTTCACACCGTCAAGTGCTGCATTTCCTGCTTCGATATTAGCACGGATCGTTGCCAGTGGTGTTGCACCGGATACGCCGTCATATACGAAGCTTGTCATTCTTCCTGTGAAGGAAATAAGAAGGAAACATCTTGCTCCAAGTGCAGGGTTCATGAAGTTCTGTCCCAATCCACCAAAGAGCTGCTTTACAACCAGGATCGCGAATACACTTCCGATGATTCCCATCCAGATCGGGGCTGTCGGCGGAAGGTTGAGTGCAAGCAGAAGTCCTGTAACTGCGGCACTGAAATCCTTGATCGTAATCTTTTTATGCATCAGTTTTTCGTAAATGTACTCCGTAAGAACTGCTGCTGCTGTTGTCACAATAACAAGCAGCCATGCATGTGTGTCACGGAAGTTGTAAATTCCAAAGAAAGTTGCCGGTAACAGAGCGATGATAACCCACAGCATGATATTGCCGGTTGTCTCTTTAGAACGGATATGTGGTGAAGATGATACTTTTAACTGTTCACTCACTTTTGTTCACCTCTTCCTCTCTATTCTATTTTTTCTTTTTGTTGGCAAGTGCGGTTTTTCTCATCGATCCGATTGCCTGCTTCAGTTGTCTCTTAGCCGGACATACATAACTGCAGGATCCACATTCTACACATTCAAGACCATTGAATTTGAGGAACGCTTCTTCGTCATGGCGTTCTGCAAAATCAGCCAGTCTTGACGGAATAATGCGGCTTGGACAGGCGTCAACGCACCGTCCGCAGTTGATACATGCTGTCGGTTCACAGGCTGATACTTCGTCCTTTGACATACACAGAATAGATGAAGATGTCTTGGTGACCGGTGTATCTGTTGTGTACATCGCAAATCCCATCATCGGTCCACCGGAAATCACTTTTTCACAGCCTTCTTTGAGTCCGCCGGCTGCTTCGATCAGTTCATTCTGGTTGGTTCCGAAAAGTACTTTGTAGTTACCAGGATTTACAACGCCATCTCCTGTTACGGTAACAACTCGTTCCATAGACGGAATACCTTTTACAACCGCATTGTAAATGCTGATGATCGTCTCTACGTTATCTACAACACATCCTGCGTCTGCCGGAAGCATCGTAGAATTGATCGCACGTCCCGTATTTGCAAAAATCAGCTGACGCTCTGCCCCCTGCGGGTACTTGGTCATCATCTCTCTGACCTCCATACGCGGCTCGTCCTTGGTCAGCTCTTTTAATTTTGCAATACAGTCCGGTTTGTTATCTTCGATTGCAAATAAACCTTTCGCATTGTCAAAAAGCTTCAGGATCACACGCATACCTTCTACCAGAAGTTCCGGATTCTCCAGCATTCTTCTGTAATCGGCAGTAATATACGGCTCACATTCCGCACAGTTTGCAATGATATAATCAATCTTGTCTGGCTCTTTTGGTGAAAGCTTCACTCTGGTAGGGAAACCTGCTCCACCCATACCTACTACGCCAGCCTCTCCAATGATATTCAGAATCTCTTCTTTTGTCAGTTCAGAAAGAGGTTTTGGCTGTGGATATTCTACTTCTTCGTACTGACCGTCATTTGCAATGATGATACTGTTCACTTTAGAGCCTGTCGGATTCACACGTGGTTCAATCGCTTTTACAGTACCTGATACGGATGCATAGATCGGTGCAGACACGAAGCCCCCCGCTTCGGCAATTTTCTGCCCTTTAAGCACATGGTCACCTTTTGCTACTACTGGCTTAGCCGGTGCTCCGATATGCTGGGATAACGGGTATACAAGATCACCCTGTGGCAGAAGTTCTACGATTGCCTTGTCTTTCGCAAGACTTTTTCCGTCGTTCGGATGAACTCCGCCTTTAAATGTCAAAAGTCCCATTTTGATATCCTTCCTTCCTGTTTTCTCTCTTATAAATATACTAAAATAAATCCTACAATTCCAGTAACTTTCGTCATTTTATTGTATATTTTCCAGTACATCTTGTCGTTTTTTTAACACAATAGTCTCCTCACACAAAAAAGAGAGGCTACCACGACCTCTCTTTGTAAATTTTCTGACTATTCGGTAAAATTTTTCATCTTACTCATCGAGATCACTTATGGATCCGAAAACTTTTTCCAGCTGTAGTTAGTTATGTCTACCAGTTTTTTCAAACAAAAGATAGAGACTTCAATCAGTCTCTATCCTTGTATATCTTATTTAATTATTCTTCAGTTTCTTCCTGAGCTTCTGCATTTTCAAGTGCTTTCATGCTAAGGCTGATCTTCTTGTCAGCTTCGTTAAGATCTACGATCTTAGCTGTAATCTCCTGACCTACAGAAAGTACGTCTGAAGGTTTTTCAACATGTGCTCTTGAGATCTGTGATACATGAAGAAGTGCATCTACTCCAGGAGCAAGTTCTACGAATGCACCAAAGTCTGTCATTCTTGCAACTTTTCCTGTTACAACTGTGCCTACAGCATACTTCTCAGCTGCGTTAGCCCATGGATTTGTCTCCGGGAATTTTAAGCTGAGTGCAACTTTTGTATCATGGATATCCTTAACAAGTACTTTGAGAGTTTCACCAACTGTGAATACTTTCTTCGGATTGTCAACTCTTCCCCATGACATCTCAGAGATATGAAGAAGTCCGTCTACTCCGCCGAGATCGATAAATGCACCGAAATCAGTTACGTTCTTAACTGTTCCTTCGATCACATCACCAACTTTAAGTTTAGCGAAGAGTTCTTTCTGCTTTTCTGCTCTTTCAGCAACAAGAATCTGTCTTCTGTCACCGATGATACGGTTTCTTCTTGGATTGAATTCGCTGATAACAAATTCGATTTCCTGATCTTTGTACTTAGAAAGGTCTTTTTCGTAAGTATCTGATACAAGACTTGCCGGGATGAATACTCTTGCTTCATCTACAACAACGCTTAATCCACCGCCAAGGATCTGAGTAACCGGTGCTTTCAGGACTTCTTTGTTCTCGAATGCTTCTTTTAATCTTTCGTTACCTTTTTCTGCAACAAGTCTCTTGTATGTAAGAAGAACCTGTCCTTCTCCATCATTGACTTTCAGTACTTTAACAGTCATCGGATCGCCAACAGAAACAACAGTTGTAAGATCTACACTGTTATCATTGGTATATTCACTTCTGGTGATGATACCGTCTGCTTTGTACCCTATATTTAAGATAATTTCATCTGGCTTAACATCAATTACAGTACCATCTACGACCTCTCCATTATGAATTGTTTTAAATGACTCGTCTAACATTTGTTCAAAAGTTAATTCTGACATTATTTTGAACCTCCTCAATTATATTGTTGGGCGTGGATGCCCCTGCTGTAATACCTACTGTTTCCACGGACCTTAATTGATTCATATCAAAATCGTCAAGTGTCTGTATATAGTACGTATTGTGACATTCCCTGCTGCATATTTCATACAGTTTCTGGGTGTTGGAACTATGTTTGTCTCCGATTACAATCATAGCATCCACCTCTTTTGCAATGCTCCTTGCTTCTGTCTGACGCTCTCTGGTCGCATTACAAATCGTATTTAAAACACTTATATCATAACCCTTTTCCGAAATAATTTCAACTAAATCTTTGAATTTATTGTAATTAAATGTCGTCTGAGACACAATACAAATTCTTTCGGATGTAGTATTTTCAAATTTTTCTGCTTCTTCTGCATTTTTTATAACGGTTACATTTCCTCCTGCCCAGCCCCGGATTCCTTCAACTTCAGGGTGATCCGGATTACCAATGATGATGATCCGGCTGCCTTTTTTACTTTCTTCGGCAACAATTTTATGGATTCTTTTCACAAACGGACAGGTTGCATCTACATATTCGATGCCTTTTTCATCCATCAGGTCACAGATTCTCTTTGGAACACCATGAGAGCGGATGATCACCAGCCCTTTTTCCAGACCTTTCAGTTCTTCCTCACTGCGCAGGACTTTTACGCCATGTGCTTCCATGTCCTTTACAACCTCTTCATTGTGGATGATCGGACCATAAGTATAGATCTGTTTTCCTATCTGTTTTTCAACCTGCTCATATACTGTATCGACAGCGCGTTTTACACCAAAGCAGAATCCGGCACTTTTTGCTCGTATTACTTCCATCTTTAGGTTCCTCCTGTTGTTTTTATTTTTCTGACAAGTGATACTTTTTACATACCAAGAAATTTGAAACATGCATAACGCAGATTCATCCGCATTTTCAGATTACATTTTTCGCCCGGAGCAGTAAGTTTTTTCATGAACCGGTTCAGTGTACGTTTCTCATATTCTTCCATCAATTTACACATATGTCGAAAATCTCCCTTCGTCATACACAAATTATAATTTCTCACAGTATCCGAATAATCTGCTCATATATCAGTATTTCTTTCGGTCCAATATTCTTATTATCATGATAATGACCAAAGAACCACTTCTTAAAATTTACCCGCTGCTTCACTAACTCCAGATAATCCGTCATGGAATCTGCTGAAAAAGTCTTATCTACAAATTGTGCCTGAGTACTTGTAGCACAACAATGACTGATAATAAAATCCACTTCATTGTTATTCTGAGATAAATTTCTTAATCCTTCTTCCATTTCCTCTTTTGAAGCCATTTCTTCCTTCCACCACGAAATATGATTCACACGATAAGGCAGCCATTCCTTATCCAGTTCTTTCTTTTTCTTCTTAAAATCCGGGGCTTCTGGATCTAAAATCCCACCGTCTATATCATGACTTTTTGCTCCGCCGAATACAAAAAATTTCTTTCCGCAAAGTTGAAAAACCTGTCCTCGCATAAGATGTATCACCGAAGGTCTAATTTTGTGTACATTTCCACCATTCCATTTTTCTATAGGATAGCTGTAAAGCCTGTCAAAATTCTCATGGTTCCCCTCACAAAAAAGAGTTGTAAAAGGACGATCTTCCAGCCAGTCCATCCAATGCTTCTCATGTTTATTTTCTTCAAAGCGATTCCATACTCCGCCAAAATCACCGCAGATAATGACATAATCATCTTTTGTCATTTCATATTGTTCCGGGAAAATTTTAGTATTAAACCTGGTAAAATCAGCGTGACAGTCGCCGGTTACATAAATCATCCTTACTGCTCCTCTTTGATTAAATATTTTACGGGGACTTCTTTTGTTAACCATACTCCATTTTTTGATAAGAAAAATGAATATCAATTTCTTCCAGCATTTCTCTATTAAATTCACGTGTTTTCGAAATTCCGGCAATCAGCCCGTCTACATTTGCCCAACCATGTTCATCCAATTGGATTCCAATTGTTTCTGGTTTATGGCGCAGGATTAAACTTACAAATTTACTTGTACTTGTTAAATTCATTTTCATTCTCTTTTCTTTTGGAAAATTCATATCTTTATATTACCATAATCAAATATACTGCACAATAAATGACCCAACTTATCTATACCAATTTTTGTATAAATAAATCAGGTCATTTTCTTATCACTCTTAATCAACGCAAGCCGTGTAATTCGTTAACTTAAACTTGATAATGAACGCATAACTAAATCAATATCTTTATTTTCCAATTCCTGAATAATATGTAAATATGTTTTCTGTGTTGTTGTCATACTCGAATGTCCCAATCTTCTTGCTACACTAGCAATAGATACGCCTGTAAACAGCAGCAAAGACGCATGCGTATGCCGCAAGAAAGAAATACATTGACGATGAAACCCTGATTATTCTAATCGATACATATTACCTTGAAAGCGGCCGTTCTGAGCGTGCATTACAACCGACACAAATTACAGATTACATAAATGCTAACGGTTATCCAAAATATCAGGTCACATCTTTACGTAGAAATGAAAAGGCGAAAGAACATATTCAGGAGTTACTTACAGCTTCAAAAGAAAAAGGGACTTCTCTTCTCATATCGTATAAAACACTGGATATTCAGGCTTTCCTTGACCGCAACAGTACAAGGCAAAAAATGATCACTGCACTTACCGAACTGGACACCTACTACAAAAGTATTTGTGATAATGCGCTTTCCATACAAAAAGAAGCTGCATCCTATAAGACAAAACTGGATTCCGCTTCTAAAAAAGTAGAAAATCTAACTGATAAATTGCAATCATTATCAAATACAAACAAAGAATTAAAGCTGCAAAATCATGAACTATCGCAACAGTTAGATGCTCATAAAAAAGTACTTTTACAATATGTTTATCCAGATGTAGCAACAGAACTCTTAAAAGAACAGGGACTTATCAAAGGAGATGTAGAATCCTGTATCAAAAATCAGGCTTTATCCGAACAAATAATTTCTCCGACAAGTTCCATTCTTCCTATAGAAACTGAAGATAAAATTCCAGAAAAGCAAGCTAATCATTCATCAGAAAGTAACATTATACAAGGACTTTTTAACAACTTGGAGGGAATATAAAATGTCAGATTTTAAATCAATTGCTGATGTTCCAGAAATGCTGGAACTATGGGATTTTGATAAAAATCCTGAAGATCCAAAAACGGTTTCTTATATTTCGCATCTTCCTTATTACTGGAAATGTAAACTCTGCGGATATGAATGGTCTACAACACCTCATACCCGTTCCCGCACAAAAGGAAAATGCCCTGCCTGCAAAGGGACCGGAAAAAGACCCGATACCGTCAAAGATATACCGTTTTTAATGGAACAATGGGATTTTAATAAAAATACCGTTGATCCTGCAACAATCCCCATATCTTCTAAAAAGAAATTTTTTTGGAAATGTAAAAAATGTGGAAAAGAATGGCCAACCAGTCCCCAATCAAGATATGATGCCAAAGGAAAATGCCCAAGCTGCGATAGCAATAAATCCGTTCAGCCTGGAGTAAATGATGTATTCACTCTAGTTCCTGAACTAAAAAAGTTTTATGATTTTGAAAAAAATAAGAATATTGATATCGAACATCAGGGATGGTCATCAAGGGAAAGAATGGCTTGTAAATGCCCTGATTGCGGACGTGAATGGACAACTATCATAAATTCTCAAATTCTGAAAGAAGGAGATTCTTATAGAATTATTGGCTGTGATCATAAAAATCGAAAGAATCGCCAACATATTCCTTTTGTTTCCGAGTGCCAGCCCCTAATGCAATTTTGGGATAATGAAAAAAATAGCTTAGATCCTTCAACCACTTCTTCTGCCAGTGATATTTCTGCTTACTGGAAATGTCCTGATTGCGGTTACAGTTGGTCTGCCGGAATAAGATCGAGAGATCGATCCAAAAATAACAAATGTCCCTGTTGCCAAAATTTAAAAAAGTTCGTTCCCGGAATAAATGATGCTCTCACTTTTCTTCCTGATTTAAGACGTCTTTATGATTTTAAAAAAAATGTAGGAATTGATCCTTTATCTCTTCGTATAGGTGATCAAAGCACTTACTACTGGTGGAAATGTCCTGATTGTGGTTATGAATGGAGTTCAACAATCACTACCAGACTCGATAGAAAGGATGGCAAAATTATAGTCAGACAGTGTCAAAATTGCTACTATAACAGTCCAGATAGACTTGCAAAGGTAGCTTCTAAAAATAAACTGATGAAATTTTGGGATTTTGAAGAAAACAAAAAACTAGGACTTGATCCTAACCTCCTTTCATCTCACTCAGCAGAAGATGCCAAGTGGCGTTGTAAAAAATGTGGTTATCACTGGACTGCTAAAATCAGGAGTCGAAATGGTGCTTCTGATGGCTGCCCAAATTGTGATGCTCATAATGTAATCATACCTGGAATAAATGATGTATTAACTCTAGTTCCAGAATTCTCAGATTATTATGATTTTGAAACTAACGAAGCAAACGGAATTGACATTCGAAAATGCCGTATTTCTTCTGATCAAAAAGTACATTTTCATTGTCCTAAATGTGATTATGAATGGGACGGTACGATAGTTGGAAGAATTGGCACCGATATGCTAGGTAATAAATATGTATTTGAATGTCCTTCTTGTAAAGATCGTAATACGCGGAGAATACCTTATAGTTTATCTCATCCAAAATTAGTAGACTTATATAATATGGAGCGTAATATGTGTCCATTAGACGATATTACTCCCAGACAGGCTTCAAGTAGATTATTTTATTGGAGATGTCCCGATTGCCATACCGATTTTACGGCATATATTGCAACTGTAATCCGTGCTCTTGATGACATAACTACTATTTGTCCAAAATGTTCTGGAACAAACTCATCTCCAGATGAAAGCTTTGCCAGTAAATTCCCCGAATATCTGGAAGCCTACGCAGATACAAATACAGTAGATCCATATACTGTAGCTCCTTACAGTACTATTTCAGTCTCATGGGAATGCAAAAAAGGACATATTCGCGAGGATTCCTTTGGTAGAATTAATCAAGCCGGTATTGAATGTCCCATTTGTAGAGGTACAAAACTTGTAAAGGGCATCAATACTTTTGCAGATTATTATCCTCAATATCTTCCAATATACTCTCCAAATAATGTCTGGAAACCAGATGAAATTTTTATGATTCCAGACGTTGGCTCAAATGGATTTGTAATACATGTCATGGAGAATACAGTGCCTATGTTAAAGAAATAGTAAATGGAAAAGAATGTCCATTTTGTTCTGAAAAATATCCACTTCCTGGATTCAATACCCTTGCCGTAAAGCACCCAGATATTGCTGCCATGTGGTCTGAGAAAAACGAAATTTCAGCAGACGAAACACTTGTAAATGGTAATAATGCTGTCTGGACTTGTCCTGTTTGTCATGGCGACTATAATGCTCCTATTAAAGAGGTCGTAAACGGTAATGTTGATTGTCCTTATTGTAACGACAGAAAACTGCTTCCTGGATTTAATAGTCTGGCTACCAGATATCCTGATATCGCTGTTATGTGGTCCGGCAAAAATAAATTTTCTGCTGATCAGATCCTTCCTAATACTACTATGGCATTCTGGACTTGCCCTACTTGCCATGGGGATTATCCTGCTCGGATTAATAAAGTAATAAATGGCAAAGTAGAATGCCCTTATTGCAGTAACAGAAAAGTTCTTCCAGGATTTAATAGTCTGGCTGCTAAATATCCTGATATTGCTAACATGTGGTCAACACAAAATAAACTTTCTGCTGATCAGGTTCTTCCCAATGTTAATTATGCACTTTGGACTTGCCCCACTTGTCGTGAAAATTATCCTGCTCGGATTATCGATGTTATAAATGGTGTTGCCGATTGCCCTTATTGTTCCGGTCGTAAAGCACTTCCTGGAAAAACATCCTTTGCCGCACTTCATCCTGATTTAATGGAAGATTGGGATTATATTGCAAACTATTGCCTTGTAAATCCCGATGAAATATTAGATACGTATTCACAGAAGGTTTGGTGGAATTGTAAAAGAAGTTCTGAGCATAAATATCCATTGAGTCCTGCTGATAAAGTTTTCTATCAGAAGAGACACCGAGAATCCTGCCCTTATTGCAAAGGACGTCGCAGAAAAAAGAAGTTTTTTTAGGTTAATAAAATAGTTTCAAAAAAAGAGATTTTCAAATGGCTTTTGCCAAATGAAAATCTCTTTTATTTTGTACGTTTTTCAAGTTTTTGGTAAAAATCAGTATTTAACTTCTCACGGAATTATGTACGTTTTTGATGATTTCTTAAATTTTCTCAATTTAACTTTCATCGGAATAATGTACGTTTTTGCCGATTTCCGCGAAAAAAATTTTTTTACTTACTGTTAATACATCCTATTCTTACCAGTATCTTCTATACCAGTGGTATGCATAATCAACACTTGTATAACATACGACCTCACCCGGCTGCGGTGCATGAATCATCTGTCCGCCTCCTGCGTAGATTCCCACATGTCCTCCGTAACATACAACATCACCCGGCTGTGGATCTGACACTGCCTGTCCGCCACTTCCCTGACTGTATGAGTTACGTGTAATTGGAATACCACATGCCTGATGTGCCAGGTATACAAGACCTGAACAATCAACACCACTTCCCGAAGTACCGCCCCATACATAAGGAACTCCAAGGTATGCTGCTGCTGCACTTAAAATAGCGCTTCCATTGCCATATGTACTTCCACCGTTATCACTACTGCTGTTATTATTACTTGTATCCGGAGTCACTGTCGGGGTACTTGGTGCACTCGGTGTAACGGTTGTGTTGTTATTACCATTATTATTTGTTGTATTACCTACAGTCTGTGAACCACTGTTGCTTGTCGATGCAACGGTCGAATTTGACTTTGTTGACTCAGCTGCTTTTGCTGCCTTTGCAGCTTCTTCTGCCTGCCTCTTTGCTTCAGCTGCTGCTACAGCTGCCTGAAGCTGTTCATCCAGATCTGCGACTTCTTCTTTCTTAGATTCCAGCGTATTACTCAGCGTCGTCTGCTCTGCTTCATAATCAGACTGCATAGACTCCAGATTCGCCTGATCTTCTTCAAGCTGTGCTTTCAGATCTGCAATCTGCTGCTTGGTATCAATATATTCCTGAAGCTGCTTTCTGTCATAACTATGTACGTTCTGAACATACTCTGCTTTGTTAAGCAAGTCTGAGAAATTCTCAGCACTGATCAGAGTCTCAATCGCAGTCGAGTTGCCTTCTTCATACATATACTTGATACGCTTCTTCATATCTTCGTACTGCTGATGTTCTTTTTCTTCAGCAACAGTAAGATCATCCTGTGCCTGTGTGATCTGCTGACCTGTTGACACCAGATCATCTTCCAGCTTACTCATTTTTTCAATTAGTGTCTGCAATTCTGACTGAAGAGAATCCACTTCGCTCTGTGCTGCATTTTTACTATTCTGCAGATTGCTGACATCATCTGCAAATACTGGCGTAACTACCATTGAACTTGCAAGAACAGATGCCAAAAATACTTGTTTAAATTTTCTCATAATCACCCATCCTATATTTTTTTACTAATTATTTTCCTAACCCTGTAGTCGATTATATACCATTTTCCTATTTTTTGCAATACAATTTAACATTTTTGTAACATTCTACTAGGGTATCATAATATACCCTGAATTATTCATGGAACAATATCTGAACCGATAACTATACCATGATATTAAAAATGCTCCATGCAGTTCATAACATCGCTCAATTTCTCTATCAAAAGGGCGTAAAATCCCTATCGTAGAGTCCAGAGCAATTGTTAAGCTGTCAAGATTCGTTAATAGTTGCTACTCCAATTGTACATTTAGATTACCGATATTAGAAATTGTCTCATAGAATTCATTTTTATAAGGGCAACTACTGCACAACTTGAATGTGATATATCTTGCTGAACGAACTACTTTTGCAGCAATCTTCTGCAGCTTTAAATGGACGGTATCAATACGTTGCTTTCGCATATTTGCTGATAACGCCAATCGTCTAAACCAATTAAATATGTTATATGCAAGAGCGTGTACTTGAAGTCTGTTGGCATTTACAATTCGGGGATGACTGCTTACGGAAGCAAAATCAAAACCAGATTTACTCTCTTTGATAAAGTTTTCCATCAGTCCTCGCTTACAGTAAAATTTGATAAGATACTCTGGTGATGAATCCATGTTTGTGACAATGAATGTGTACATGTAAACCATCTGGTTTTCCGGCTTTTCAACCTTGCATACTACACGTCTTTCATAAGGCCATGGACCAGCTTTGTACATGAATTCACTATAAACTACAGCATAATCGACTTTGTTATTTCTAGTGATTTCATCAAGCTCATCCACAAGATGGGATGCTTTTCCACGGAGAATACCATTCTCCTTCAGCCGGATTACATAGTTTGTGTCATTTTCCTCGCACTGCTTGTAAAGGCTAGGTGTAGCAAAACCGCTGTCACCACGAAGCAGAATTCGGATCGCCGGATAATCATTCAGATATTCATCAAGTATTGGTTGCAAGAAATCAACCACTCCAGTGCAGGAATACTGTGTTCCATCACAAAGTTGGATTTTTATCAAATCCCCGGTCAATCCATCATAACAGACAAGCGGATGGTATCCATTGCTTTGATAGTGAAAGTTAAAGGCGCTGCCTTCCTGTTTACCGTATGCGTCAAGAAGAGTGGAATCCAAATCCAGAATGACAGCCTGTGGCATCTGAATACTGTAAACTCTTTTTCGAAGTATTCTGCCAATCGTAAGGAATTGGTTTAAAGTATCTTCATCCATACGGTTAAAGAATCTTGATACCGTAGGTTGTGATGCTAAAGCATCTTTATTTAGCACTGGTTTAAATACTGGATCATTTGTAAGTTCATCTGAAGCATCATCTTCAAAGTAACCTGCAATGATCATATATATCATCTGAAGGAGATTCTCCTTGTCAGTGTGATATCTAAATGATGCAGAATCATTTGTCTTAAATGAGTGACTGAAAAGTTTATCAATGCCAAGTTTGCTTACGAATTCTTTGATAAGAAGTAAGCCTGCATAGGAGGATAAATCTCCTCCATCAAAATTAATTTTAATCTGTCTATTGCTTTCCAGTGATAAGGTGTTTACAATACTCACAAAGGGCTCCTTTGGGTTATTATTTAAGATTCGACACCTTAATTTTACCACAAATGGATGCTCTTTTTTTATTCACTTCATAGGTGAAACAGCAATATTCAATTAAAATACAGTAATCATGTGGCTTTCAGCCACTTCACACGGCATAGCTGTGAATAATCTAGGTATACTGATATTTTCGTTATCACTCCTAATAATCAGGCAACTGTCCAATGGGGACACAAGGCGATGAGCAAGATGCCATTCAAGATAAGACATGCATCCTCCGTGCCAGTCAGCGTAGTGATTGACACGGAAGTGAACACTAACTAGTTGGTTGCAGAAGAAATTAAGGAATTTAGAATTCCTTGCGTAATCCTTATTATTTATGCTAAACTGACTTCATAATCAATAAATCTAGAATACTAAATATGAAAGAAGGATTCCACTATGAATTTCAAATTCAACCATAACAACTTAAATGTACGTGACCTTGAAAAGTCAATTCAATTCTACAAAGATGCACTCGGACTCACCGTAGTCCGCGAAAAAGATGCTGCTGACGGAAGTTTTAAGCTCGTCTACCTCGGTGATGGAAGCTCCGTTCATCAGCTCGAGCTCACCTGGCTTCGCGACATGGACCGCCCATACGACCTCGGCGACAACGAAATCCACCTCGCCTTCACCGTAGACGACATGGATGCCGCCCTCGCACACCATAAAGAAATGAACTGTGTCTGTTTCGAAAATGAGTCCATGGGCATCTACTTCATCGAAGACCCAGACGGCTACTGGTTAGAAATCGTACCTGAAAAATAAATCTATTGCACATTTTCAATAAAGGCATAGCCCGCCACAAAATGCCGGAATCACTTCCTGCACCTCACGGCGGGCTACGCCTTCATAAAATCAAACGCCACTACTGTACCGACAAATTCGTATACCCCATCAGATCCAGATCTATCTGCTGTGCCGCTTCTCTTCCTTCCCGGATTGCCCACACAACCAGCGACTGTCCTCTGTGCATATCTCCTGCCGTAAATATATTCGGCACATTCGTTTTATACTCACCCGGAGCTGTTTTTACATTCGTACGCTCATTGACTTCCACACCGAATGCCTTTGTCACATAATCCTCGCTTCCGAGGAATCCCGCTGCGATCAGCACCAGTTCTGCATTTACCGTGTACTCACTTCCTGCGACCTCTACCATCATCATACGTCCGGTCTTTTCATCCTTCTTGCTTTCCAGTTTCACAAGAACCACCTTGCAAAGATTTCCATTCTTATCTTTGACAAATTCCTTTACCGTTGTCTGATAAACCCTCGGATCATGTCCCCAGAGAGCAATTGCTTCCTGCTGACCATAGTCTGTCTTGCAGACTCTCGGCCACTCCGGCCATGGATTCATAGCGCTTCTCTCATCCGGAAGTTTCGGCATCATTTCCAGCTGAAGAACGGATTTTGCGCCATGACGGATCGACGTTCCAACACAGTCATTTCCCGTATCGCCACCACCGATGACAATTACATTTTTGCCCTTTGCAGAAATATATTCGCCTTCTTTCAGCTGCATCTCATTTTTCCAGAGACATTTCGTAGTTGATTTCAGAAAATCTACTGCAAAGTAGATTCCTTTTGCATCTCTTCCGGGTACTTTTATATCACGCGGATGGGATGCACCGCAACAAAGCACCACCCGGTCAAACGCTTTCAGAAGTTCTGCAGATTTCTTATCTTTTCCAATATTGCAGCCAGTTTCAAAACGGATGCCTTCTTCTTCCATTACTGCAAGTTTCCGGTCGATGAACTGTTTTTCCAGCTTCATATTCGGGATTCCATAGCGGAGAAGTCCACCCGGCTTATCTTCCCGCTCAAATACTGTTACCAGATGTCCTCGTTTATTTAACTGATCTGCGACTGCGAGACCGGAAGGTCCGGAACCGATTATCGCTATCTTTTTGCCGGTACGCGCTTTCGGCGGACATGCTTTTGCATATCCCTTTTCATAAGCATTTTCAATAATCCCATATTCATTTGCTTTAGTCGTCACCGGGCTTCCGTGCAAGTTGCAGGTACATGCCGCCTCACAAAGTCCCGGGCATACCCTGGAAGTAAATTCCGGAAAATTGTTTGTCTTTTTCAGCCGGTAATATGCCTCTTCCCAGTTGCCGTGATAAATCAGGTCATTCCACTCCGGCACCAGATTATGCAGAGGACAGCCGCTTGCCATCCCTGCGATCATCTGTCCCGCCTGGCAGAACGGGACGCCGCATGCCATACATCTGGCGCCCTGTATTTCCTGCTCTTCTTTTGACAGAGGCGTGTGGAATTCCCGGAAATGCTTAATTCTCTCTTTTGGAGATTCGCACTCTGCATCGCGTCTGTCATAATCCATAAATCCTGTTGCTTTTCCCACGTTTTTGGCCTCCTATCTTCCTTCTTTGATCGCATAAAATGCTTCGGTTTTTGCCTGTTCGCTGCTGAGACCTTTTTCTTCCAGCTGAAGGATGCGGGTCAGCATTCTCTCGTAATCACGCGGAATGATCTTCTTAAACTTCGGCAGGTATTCTTTGAAATGATCCAGGATTTCTTTTCCCGTCTCGGAATTGGTTGCTGCTACATGTTCTTCGATCATACCTTTCAATTCAGATACATCGAACTTAGATGTTACTTTTTCGATATTAACCATCTGTTTGTTGACTTTTGTATAAAGATCACTGTCCATATCCAGAACGTAGGCAACACCGCCACTCATACCTGCTGCAAAGTTCTTTCCGGTCTTGCCAAGAATTGCAACCCGTCCACCAGTCATATATTCGCATCCATGATCACCGACCCCTTCTACAACTGCTGTTGCTCCGGAGTTACGGACACAGAAACGTTCGCCTGCCACACCATTGATATAGGCTTTTCCGCTTGTTGCACCATAAAGCGCTACGTTACCAATAATAATATTTTCATCAGCTTTAAATTTCACACCAGTCGGCGGATAAACGATCAGTTTACCACCGGAAAGTCCTTTTCCAAAATAATCATTGCTGTCACCGGTCAGTTCCAGTGTCAGACCTTTTGGTATAAATGCTCCGAATGACTGTCCGCCTGCGCCCTTACATTTCAGCACATAACTGTCTTCTTCCAGTCCGTCCGGATAACGTCTTGTAATCTCAGAACCGAAGATTGTACCGAATGTACGGTCTGTATTTTTTACATCCAGCTCCAGGATTCTCTTCTGTTTCTTTTCCAGTGACGGAAGAAGTTCCTTTACCAGAACTCTTTCATCCAGTGTTTTATTTAGTTCAAAATCAAAGACTTTCTTCGGATTGAAGATCATGCCTTTCTTCTCTTTTGCATACGGATTATTGAGAATTCTGGAAAGATCCAGTGTTGCGGCACGTTTGGATGTCGGCACATCTCTCACTTTCAGAAGGTCTGTCCTTCCCACCAGTTCATCCACAGTACGAATTCCAAGTTTTGCCATATATTCTCTTAATTCTTCCGCGATAAAACGCATGAAATTGATGACATATTCTGGTTTTCCGGCAAATCTCTTTCTCAGTTCCGGATTCTGGGTTGCAATTCCGACCGGGCAGGTATCCAGGTTACATACACGCATCATTACGCACCCCATGGTTACAAGCGGTGCCGTCGCAAATCCAAATTCCTCTGCTCCGAGAAGTGCTGCGATCGCCACATCACGACCGCTCATCAGCTTACCGTCTGTCTCGATACGGACTCTCTCTCTCAGTCCGTTCTGGATCAGTGTCTGATGTGTTTCAGAAAGTCCAAGCTCCCACGGAAGTCCGGTATTATGGATAGAACTTCTCGGTGCTGCTCCTGTACCTCCGTCATAACCGGAGATCAGAACCAGTCCGGCCCCAGCTTTTGCAACACCCGCTGCAACCGTTCCGACACCGGCTTCAGATACCAGTTTCACAGAAATTCTTGCATCCTTGTTTGCATTTTTACAGTCATAGATCAGCTGTGCCAGATCTTCGATCGAGTAAATATCGTGATGCGGCGGCGGTGAGATCAGTCCCACACCCGGCGTAGAATGTCTGGTTTTTGCTACCCAAGGGTAAACCTTTCCCCCCGGCAGATGTCCACCTTCTCCAGGTTTTGCTCCCTGCGCCATCTTGATCTGGATCTCTTTTGCACTGACAAGATATCTGCTTGTAACACCAAAACGTCCACTGGCAACCTGTTTGATCGCAGAGCCTCTGTCGGTTCCAAGGCGCTCGATATCCTCTCCGCCTTCACCGGAGTTTGACTTACCGTGCAGTGCATTCATTGCAAGGGCAAGGGTTTCGTGTGCTTCCTTTGAAATTGATCCGTAAGACATTGCACCGGTCTTGAATCTGGTCACGATCGAATCCACACTCTCTACTTCTGAAAGCGGAACTCCTTTCTTTGGATAATTGAAGTCCATCTGTCCACGGAGTGTGATTCCTTTGGATTCTTCATCAACCATCTGCGTGTACTGCTTGAACATTTCATAATCTCCGCGCCTTGTAGACTGCTGGAGCATATGGATCGTTCTCGGGTTGTACAGATGCTTTTCACCACCGCTCTTCGACTTGTGCTGTCCCACACTGTTCAACGTCAGATCTACGGAAAGTCCCAGCGGATCAAAGGCCTCGGAATGCCTTGCCATATAATCTTTTGCAATTTCTTCCAGTCCGATACCACCGACACGGCTGACAGTTCCGGTGAAATATTTTTCAATGAATTCCGGTTTTAATCCAATCGCTTCAAAGATCATGGATCCCTGATAAGACTGGATCGTGGAAATTCCCATCTTCGATGCAATTTTGACAATTCCGCTTATAACAGCTTCATTATAGTCATTGACTGCTGCATAATAATCTTTCTGAAGCATATCTGTATCGATCAGCTGTTTGATCGATTCATGTGCAAGATACGGATTGATCGCAGATGCACCATATCCCAAAAGCGTTGCGAAATGATGTACTTCTCTTGGTTCTCCAGTCTCAAGGATCATGGCAACCTCTGTTCTTCTCTTAGTTCTTACCAGATGCTGATGAACCGCTGAGGTTGCAAGCAGGGACGGGATCGCAATATGATATTCATCCACACCTCTGTCACTTAAGATCAGGATATTCATGCCTTCACGGATTGCACGGTCTACCTGGATAAACAGATAATCGATCGCTTTTTCCAGACTGGAGTTTTTATAATAAGTAGTAGAAATTTCTGCCACACGGAAACCGTCAACTTTCATGTTACGGATCTTCAGGAGATCGGTATCTGTCAGGATCGGATCATTGATCTTCAGTACATGACAGTTTTCCTCTTTCTGTTCCAAAAGGTTTCCTTCTTCTCCGACATATACCGTTGTCGAAGTCACGATTTTTTCACGGATCGCGTCGATCGGCGGGTTCGTTACCTGTGCAAATAACTGTTTAAAATATCCAAACAGAGACTGATGCTGCTCAGAAAGAACGGCAAGTGGTGCATCGATACCCATGGCTCCGATTCCTTCGCTTCCATTCATTGCCATATTTAAAATAGAAGTCTTCACTTCTTCGTAAGAATATCCAAATGCTTTCTGCAGTCTCTGGCATTCTTCTCTAGAATACTGCGGTACTTTTTGATTCGGGATCTTTAAATCGCTTAAATTGACCAACTGACTGTTCAACCATTCGCCATAAGGCTGTCTTGCCGCATATTCTTCTTTCAGTTCCTGGTCGTCGATGACACGCCCCTGAACGGTATCAACAAGAAGCATCTTACCTGGATGGATTCTTTCTTTGACTACGATCTTCTCCGGCGGGATATCCAGAACACCAACCTCAGAAGAAAGGATCAGTGTGTCATCATCTGTGATATAATATCTGGAAGGTCTGAGTCCATTTCGGTCAAGTACGGCTCCTAAAATATCTCCATCTGAGAACAGGATGGATGCCGGTCCGTCCCATGGCTCCATCATCGTTGCGTAATACTGATAGAAATCCTTGATCTTCTGTGACATCGTTGCATTCTGTGCCCATGGCTCCGGGATGGTGATCATAACTGCCAACGGAAGCGGCATGCCACTCATCACCATGAATTCCAGCGTGTTATCCAGCATGGCAGAATCGGAACCTGCGGTATTGATTGCCGGAAGGACTTTATAAAGCTCTCCTTCCAGATGCTCGGATTCCATGTTTTCCTCTCTGGCCCGCATCTTATCTGCATTGCCACGAATGGTATTGATCTCTCCGTTATGTACGATGAAACGGTTCGGATGTGCTCTTTCCCAGCTTGGATTAGTGTTTGTACTGAATCTGGAATGTACAACTGCGATCGCAGATTCATAATCCGGGTTCTGCAGATCTTCAAAGAACATCCGGAGCTGTTTTACAAGGAACATTCCTTTGTACACGATGGTTCTGCTTGACAGGGATGCTACATAGGTATCATCACTGCTCTGTTCAAAGACTCTTCTTACCACATAAAGTCTGCGGTCAAAATCCAGTCCTTGTTTTACTTTTTTCGGTCGTTCGATAAATCCCTGCATAATGCACGGCATGCATTCGAGTGCTTTCTTTCCAAGGATCTCTTTACGGATCGGCACTTCCCTCCATCCAAGGAATTTCAGTCCTTCTTTTTCGACAATGACTTCGAAAATATTTTTTGCCTGATTCCTTTTCAGTTCGTCCTGTGGGAAGAAAAACATTCCCACACCGTAATCTCTCTCAGAACCTAAAAAGATGCCGAGGGGACGACAGACATTTGTAAAGAACTTGTGCGAAATCTGTAACAGTATTCCTACACCGTCTCCTGTCTTCCCTTCGGCATCCTTGCCAGCTCTATGTTCAAGATTTTCTACGATTTTCAGCGCATTTGCGACTGTATCATGACTCTTTTGCCCTTTGATGTTCACAACAGCTCCGATACCGCAGTTGTCATGCTCAAAATCAGGGCTGTATAAGCCTTGTTCTGTATTTTGTTGTATTACGCTCATATAACCTGCCCTTTCTATAAAACGGTTTTGTTGTTGCTTTTATAATTTAACACTATACAGCATTTGTCTGCAAAAGTAAACCCCTAATTTTACAGAAATTGTCAGATATTATTTATTTTGTAAACTTTTTCAGTATTTTTCAGTTAATTATCGTATTTCTTGTCTTATATTTTTTATTTTTACATAAATTATAACAGTAATCAACGTAGCCAATACAGTAATTCCAACTGCTTTTCCCTCTGTTCCCAGAATCCATTCAAAGCCCCCATACCACGAAAGCAATAATGACGTAATATTCACAACAATATGGAACAGGATCGGAGCTGCAATATTCCGGAATTTCTCATAAATGCAGGCAAGCAGAAGTCCGAGTACCATTGCATAAAGTCCCTGTGGCAGATTTCCATGACCGACACCGAACAAAATGGCTACAAACACACCTGCCTGCACAGCGGTAAGGCTCTCGCGCATCCGCCGGTAGATCATCCCGCGGTAAACAAGCTCTTCTGCGACCGGAGCCAGAATCCCGGCTCCCGCCAGCTGAAGCCAACGCGGTGCACTGTAAATAATCTGCTCTGTGCTCTGATAAACCTGGCTGATCCTCTGCATATTCATCAGCATGACGATATCATTCATCGCCACACACGCAGTCACTGCACCGACGAGCATAACAAGCCACATTCCATATCGGGAAGCCGCTTTATATTTCCACCAGGATTCCTGCTGCTTTTCATAGCGTCCCTGATCTTTCCGGTAGATCCACGCAATCATTGGGATCGTGATGATCGAAGAGACTGCCCCAATTCCCATATTGCTGCGCAGACCGCAGGAAAGTGCAAATGTCGCTACTGCGATCTCCACACTCCATTTGATCAGAACCGCACTGAACAAATACCAGATAATTCTCCCTGTTTTCCTGTCTCGCATTCTTCATCTCCGCCTTCTCTTACTCAAAAACTTTTCGGATTGCCTCTTCACTTCCATTTACAGAACCCTGTACCATGACCGGTTTTCCACCGCCTCTTCCGTCAAACTGTTCTTTGAGGATCTTGCTGTACGGGCGCACATCCTCTGTCTCACTGCCGATCACATAACAGTATCCACTCTCTTCGTTTCCTGCAAATACCGCACATACTTCTGTTCCTTTTTTCAGTACAAGATTCATAAGCTCACGTGGTTCATTCCCACTTAATTTGCTATCAAAAATACAGACCTTTTTCTGTCCCTCCTGAATTTTTTCTGCCTGTGCTTCAAGAATCTGATATCTTGTCTCTGCAAGTTCACTCTTCAGCTGTGTACATTCCTCTTTTACGCGTTCAACTGCTTCAGCAATCAATTCTTCCTTCGCTGAAAGGCTTCCCATGATCGCCTTCACGCTTTCTTCTTTCTGCTGATAATCCTTCAGTGCCCTTCTTCCGCACAGCATAGTGATCCGGATACCGCCTTTATAATTCTGACTCTGCACCAGTTTGATAAGACCGATCTCTCCGGTAAAATACACATGCGGTGCACAACAGGCACACACGTCATATCCCGGTATCGTCACGATACGCACCTGTCCGTCAATCTCTATCTTACTGCGGTAATCCAACGTCTTCAATTTTTCTTTGGACGGATAACTTATCTGAACCGGTACATTTGCAAACACCGCTTCATTTGCCGCATTTTCCACCTCGCGAAGCTCCTCCTTCGTGAGCGGACCACTTAAGTCCAGAGTGCACAGCTCATCATTCAAATGGAATCCCACATTATCATATCCAAAACGTGCATGAACGATTCCCGATACGATATGTTCTCCGCTGTGCTGCTGCATCCGTGAAAAACGTTTGTCCCAGTCGATCTGACCGTTCACGGTCTTTCCTTCTTCCAGTTCTCCTTCCAGATAGTGAAAGATCTGTTCTCCTTTTTCCTGTACATCATATACTCTGATCCCGTCAATCACTCCGGTATCTGCTGCCTGACCGCCGCCTTCTGGAAAAAAGGCAGTTCTTGAAAGAACTGCCTCATATCCGTTATCACACGGGCGGCAGGACACAACCTCCGCAGTAAATTCCTGCAGGTGACTGTCTGTGTAAAACAATTTCTCTGTCATATGTCCTCGCCTCTTTATCGTATTGTCATTACTTCTGATGCTTCTGCCTTTTTACATTCTTTCCGGTGCTTCAAATCCAAGCAGATCGATGCAAGTTGTCAAAATGTCTCTTGTCAGTGTAAGAAGGGCAATGTAGCTCTTCTGCTTCTGTTCATCCTCTTCTGCCAGGATCTTTGTCTCATGGTAGAAACGGTTAAATGCATTTGCAAGATCATAAATATATGCGCAGATCTTGTGTGGTGCAAGTTCTTCGTATACATTCTCCATCACACTGCCAAACTTCGCAGCTTCCAGCATCAGAGCCTTTTCGCTCTCACTTGTAGCCGAAAGGATCTTGATATCGTCCATACTCTTTCCTGATTCTTTGTACTTGTTCAGGATTGATTTGATACGAACGATGGTGTACAGGATGTACGGACCTGTATTTCCTTCAAAAGAAGTGAATCTGTCTACATCGAATACATAGTCTTTTGCTGCCTGGTTGGAGAGGTCTCCGTATTTGATCGCAGCCATTCCGACCATCTTCGCTGTTGCTTTTGCCTCTTCTTCCGATACTGTACGGTTCTCTGTGATCTTTTCATACATCTTTTCTGTGATCTCGCGGATCAGGTTCTCAAGACGCATAACGCCGCCTTCTCTGGTCTTGAACGGTTTTCCGTCTTTTCCGTTCATCGTACCAAATCCAAGGAAAGTAAGTTTTGTATCCTCTTTTACAATGCCGGTCTTCTTCGCGCAGCGGAATACCTGTACAAAATGCAGTTCCTGACGTTTGTCAACTACATAGATGACTTCGTTCGGCTGGAACAGTTCTTCACGCTCTACCAGTGTTGCAAGGTCTGTGGTATCATAAAGTGCTGCACCGTCGGACTTCAGGATCATACACGGTGGGATCTCTTTGGTATCGATCTCTTCTTTGACATCTACCACAAGTGCTCCATTATCAATATGCGCATAGCCTTCCTTCTTCAGTCTTTCCACCATATCCGGGATGTATTTCTGTGCGTCAGATTCCCCTTTCCAGAGGTCAAATTCAACATTCAGATTCGCATAGTTTTTCTTCAAGTCTGTCACAGACACATTCATAATGTGATCCCAGATTGCACGGTAACCGCGCTTTCCGCTCTGCAGCTGGAAGGTCGCATCCAGTGCTTCTTCTCTGTAATCATCATGCTCTTTTGCATAAGCGGACGCTGCCGGATAGATTTCCTCCAGGTCACTGATGGTAAATGGTGCTTCTTTTGGATATTCTCCGGTGAAATTATCATCAAAATACGGAAGATCCGGCTGGCGTTTCTTCAGTTCTGTGATGATCAGTCCCATCTGATATCCCCAGTCTCCAAGGTGGATATCACCAACCACTTTATTGCCCATAAAACGGGTGATTCTCTTTACGCTTTCCCCGATAATCGCGGAGCGGAGATGTCCGACGTGAAGCGGTTTCGCCACATTTGGTCCGCCGTAATCAATGACGATTGTCTTTGGATTCTCTACTTCTTCCGCGCCGAGCTTTTCGTCTGCTTCCATCTGGTTCAGATAATCTGCGACTGCTGCCGGGTTGGTCTTCAGGTTGATGAAACCTGGCTTAACTGCTTCTGCTCCGCTGATATATCCGTTCTCCGGAATCTTTGCCACAACTTCTTCTGCGATCATGATCGGTGCTTTGTGGTACTTTTTTGCACCTGCCATCGCACCATTGCACTGATATTCACATAAATCCGGGCGGTTGGAAAGTGTAACACGCGCCAGTTCTTTCTCGTATCCGGCATCTGCAAATGCCTGTTCCATTTCTTCTGTAATCAGATCCAGGATCTTCTTCATAGTATCGATCGTTCCTCTCTTTTTCATCATAAACGTTAGCGCAGACTCTTTGCCTGCGCCGCTTTATTTATTATATCTGAATCCTTATGTAAGCGCAATAGAAAATCGTAATCCGGAGACTGGATTTTCAGTGACTCGCCGCATTTTTCAGATCTTCCACCGCCTGTGCGAGCATTGCATCTGAACCAAGTGCCTGTTCATAATCCGCTTCTACCTGTGCAAACAGCTCCTGCACATCTGTCTGTGCGGAAACTTCTTCAATTATCGTCTGAATCTGCTCGTCAGAGATCTCTGCCTGAATATCGAATTTTCCATCTTTGTCCTTGACCGCATATAAGGTTTCAAGTCCCGGTACTTCAGTGTAAATTCCACGGATCTTCATATTGTATCGTACATACAGGATCCTGCTACCTTTTGCTTTGCCGTCTTTCGTGTAAATCACAATCCCATCGTATGCTTCGGCATAGGCTTCTTTTCCGGAAAGTTCCTGATAGTATGCTTCTACTGCATCCGCAAGCTCTTCGTCCCGGTTCTCCAGAAGTGGATTGGTTTCCATCGCTGCGTACCCGGTATTTACTTTTGGCTCTTCTGTAACAACTGCACTTACTTCTTTTACCTCATCTTTTTTCTCTTTCGTAAGAAAAACGGTGACTCCCGCCGTCATAAAGCAGACCAGCAGATACACAAGACCAGTGTAGAAAATCTGCTTCTTTTGGCCTGTAAGGACGGGCATCCTTTTTTCTTCCGACATGGCATTTCCTCCTTTGCCACCTATCATACGCAATGCCCGCTTTTACGTCAATAGCGAAGAAAGACTTGTTTTGACTGGTTTTGTCGAAGCGATTATTTATTCTTTTTCTGCATTAAAATTGCTTTTTGCTGATGCCCACTCTGTGTATCAAATCACTTTCAAATGGTATTTCGGCTGCTATTCTGTTCATCCCGTTTTACTTGTCCTGTTCGAAATTTCTTCTTGATTTTTTTCTGGGCAAGTGCTATATTAGTAGATGTCCTTGTAGCTCAGTGGATAGAGCACCGCCCTCCGGAGGCGGGTGCGTCAGTTCGATTCTGATCAGGGACGTGAAAAGACTGTGAAGCTTTTATGGCTTGACAGTCTTTTTTATAAGCTTGATTGGCTTTCCATTGCCTTTTCTTTGTTGTCTTTTTCAGATTATCTTTTCAATACAGACAATTATTCAAGTGAAATCCATACTACCATAGCTTGTACTTTCAATCACAGAATTCATTCTGAAGAATCACTTCCTGTTCTTCTCCCTTATACACAAAATAAGAAAAATAATACATGCAAGAAAGCTTAAGAACACACCTATGTAAAAGGTTGGTAACGCACTGGCTTTTGCCGCCTCAAGTGAAATTGCCGGATAATATAAGTCCTTATACCAGGTGAAATAAGTATAGAATTCACCAAGAACGATTGCCACTAATCCAATTCCCGCCAGAATCCGTTCTTTTGCTTCTATACGCTTTGCCTGAATCAGCAGAACGCCAATAATGAGCAACATGATTCCAACCGGATTGGAAATACACTTAAATCCCCATTCCGATAAATCCGTCATATTCTCCGGTGCAAACCATTTGAACGGCATTAGAATAACGCTGATTATGTAGCAATATAGGATATAGGTTTTCTTCATCTTGAATCCTCCGTATTCAATATTTTGTCTCACAAAATTTTAAAGGTTTTCTAAATACTCAATCGCCTCGTGTACATTAGAAAAAGTTTTACAGTTCTTACACAACCACTGATTTCTTACATCTGTATCCTCCAACATAGGCAATCCATCTTCCAGCAACCTATTCATAGTACGCAACGCATTTTTTACAGCTATCGGATAATCTTCAGCGATTTTAGCAGTTATCGCTCGATTTCCTTTTTCATACAATGGTTCCTCAGTTTTCAAATCAGCAATGACTTTTTCCTTTTCTGCAACTGATTGCAGTGGTGGTATATAATACTTTTTGTGTAGCATGAACCAATATTCTATACATCCACTTGTCATGAGAAGTCTTACTCTGATATTCTGATCTTTTCGCAATTTCCGAAGCTTTTTAATTATCCGATACCGTTCATTCCATTTATTGATATCCTTAGTTTCAACATCAAAGAAAAACCATACTTCATCGATAACTTCTGTATAATCTCGATATTTGGGATCCTTTTTAAATCTTTCCTCTGCCCGGTCAAACAGCCCCGGTTCTTTAGGATATTGTATAACTGCCACATCACTAAATTTTCTCTTCAGATATTCTGTGTAAGCCTGTTCACTCTCTCCTTCACAAAATACTTTTATGATAGATTTTCCTGCACCTCTTCTCCCACACTCTCGCTTCTTCCTGGGCATTTATTCAACCTCCTCTATTTCCAGTTCCGGGGTGGCTCCATACTTCCCAGCCAGATAGCCTTTTCGGATGTTATCTGCTGTCTTGGTTGTAAAATCAGTAACACTATAGAGCTCTGACGAACCAGCCTCTCTGTTTTTGTCCGTAAAATAAATCTGATCTTTTCGCATAAATTCCAAATTCATCAATTCAGTATTATGCGTAGTAAATATAATTTGTGCCCCATTTGGATTACTGTTTTTACTCTGAAATTTCGCAATTATAGAATTTACAAGCATCGGATGCAGTTCTCGTTCTATTTCATCAACCAAAAGGACTCCGCCTTTTTTCAAAACAGATTCTATTGCCGGTGCCAATGACATCAGTTTTCTTGTTCCATCTGATTCATCTTCCAGTTCCAGATCAAACAGCCCGGTATCTCCATTTTCCAATACACCTTTATGCTTCGACTGCGCCTTTATCTGACACAACTTTAATTTTCCTTCTGAATTATTCGATGTTTCCGATAAGATCTGTATAAATGATGATAATGCGGTCTTCATGCCTTCTGGTATGTTCTCCGGGAAATCAATTGCTCCTTCAATTTCCTTATTTTCAATCTCAAACTGCATTTCCTCGATTCCAAAATCTGCTGTTTTCGCATAGTCAGAAATTGCATTCAGCATATTGCTGTCTCCGGAATATTCCAGAAGCTGTTTCGGAATATCTGTATAATCTCTCGAAAAAAAGATAGATTCCCGAAACCATTTCATCGCCTTTGCGCAGGCGGCGTCATTCATTGTACATGCAATAGAGAAAAACAGCTGATTCTCTGCCACAGTTTCACTGATCAATTTTCTCCTTGCTTTCTCTTCTGTAAAACTAAATCTTTGTAATTCTCTTGAAAATACCAGTGCTTTTTGTCCTTTCGGTGCATGATACAGCGACTCTTTTATGATTTTTTCTCTGGTCGCGGCAAATGAATACCAATATTTTACACCGTCTTCAATATAATCAAACGAAAACTCCGTTGGCTCATTCATCGAATAGTCATTAAGCAAAAAAGGCACTACCGGAACTGCTGCCTTTTCATGCTGGATTCTTTGTGCATTCCGAATAAATTGTACGCCAAGCCAGAATGCTCTTATCACATTACTTTTACCACCACCGTTTTTTCCATAAATGGCTACCCCTGGTAAAAGTTTCATATTATTTTGTTCAATCAGACTCTTTTTGAAAGAACCAAGTCCTACTGCTTCCATCGAAAGAACCGCTTCATCTCTGAATGATCTGTAATTTTTAAAACGAAATTCTATTAGCATATTTTCCACCTCTGGTTACAGTATATCCATTTTTTACAAGAAATACAATCTATTTTATTTGTTTTTTTAATTTTTTGCATTCAATTTCTTATAATCTGCTATAAGCTTTTAAAATACAGAATAATATGAGTCTTTCTGTTCTACTCTTCCAGTAATCGTCATCAAAAGCAGCCATTTCTGACTGCTTTTAACTAATTGTCACTATTTATTTAATGCGTACATAACGTTCTTTCCACTTTAGTATCGATTGTGACCTGATATCCACATCTATTACACTTGTATGTCGTGTGTTTCGTTGTCCTTTGTTTAGAATCATAAAGATTATTGTTTTTTGAGCATTTTGTAGAAGCATATGTTTCCCATGCGTCATACGACACTCTATTTTGATTTAAACTACCTCCACAAGTACACGCCGTTCCATAAGTAACAATATCTGCTGCTAATACTTTCTGCCCACCGAAGCTCAATCCTAACATCATAATCATAATAAATGCACAAATTTTTTTCATATTCATTTCCTCCTATTTCCGTCTACAAATACTCCATAACGTAAGAACTCCAATTACTCCCGCAATTCCCATCATCCAAAGAACTTCTATCCGATGCATTTTCTTCAGGAACTTTTCTTCCATTCCAAATGACTGTAAGATTTCCCATTCTCTTTTTTCTTCCTGCTTCTCCGCAAGAAACATCTGATACAAAACTATGGAAATCAGAATCATGTAAAACACTGCAAAAATGCTGTACATTCCCATAAAGGAATACAATTCCTGACGTATTTTCTTATACTCTTCATGGTTATTCTGCACATTTACAGCTGTTCCCTGTTTTAAAATACTTAGAATATGCCCTTCCGTATCATACGCATCCGCATCATCCGATACCAGAATTTTTACGATCTGATCATATTCCATAATTCTGCTTTTCCCAAATTTCTTCCAGAAATTCTTTCCAACAATCATCGATATACCAGATCCACCTATCTGTGGATTCCGCACATCTTCTTCCTTCATGCCACGTAAAATCGCTGTTACTGGAATCGGATTTTCGTTTCTACTTCCATTCTCATTCAATGTATAAACCGGAAGTTCATCACCAACCTGTACCGTATCTTCTGATATTCCTTGTCCGTCCGGACTGAATGCACTCAGATATTTCCCGTTATATTCCTGCAACTCTGTAAGATCCAGAATGCAAAAATCTCCCTGTTCAAATTCTTCTTTTGTCAGGCTGCCTTCATCCAGATTTCTCAGAAAACGCTGTATATCCTGCCATCTGTCTATTGTAAGCAAAGACAATCTTACTTTCTCAATAGATATCTTTTCCTTGATTGATGTCTCATTCAGATATGCCACCAATGTTTCGACTACTTTCTGAAAATACTCGCTTTTAGCATATTCTGACAGATCAATCCAGAACTCCTCTTTTTCATTGTTATGATATTGTTCTACAGAAGTTACTCCGGCAACCTGTTCCAGTTTATCAACTGTCTGCCTGGAAATTCCCGGAGAATTCGTAATCTCCATTGTACTCAAATAGTATCCATTTCCTGTCAGCCTTTGATATACTTTCAGTTCTTCCTGTCTGGTTGATATTTCCATCTTTCCAAATCCCACGGTCAGCAAAGCACTTGCCAGAAGAACAATTTCTACACTCTTACGCACACGATACATCTGCCATTTATGAAGTAAAACTCTTCCCGGCGTGAACCGGACGATCTTCCTGTACTTTCCCCTTCTTTTCTGAACTTTCTTCTTTTTTTCTTTCAGAAGTATGCGAAGCTGTACTGCACTGAGTCCATAACTTGCAGCAATACATAAGATACTGAAGCCAGTTCCAAAAAGGACTCCTTCCCATGCAATCGCCTGTGGTAATGTCTGCTCGGTTATCTTTTCAAAAGCAGGGATAACCAGCTGGTAAATCCCAATCCCTGCAAGATTTCCAACAATAACAGCTCCTGTACCAAACAGAACTGCTTCCCAGAAAATAATCTGGTACATCTGCCCTCTTCTCATTCCAAGTGCATCCAGGAACCTCCAGAACTGTTCTCTTGAGATAATCGAACGCGATACCGTAAGAAACAGGATACAGATCGACGCACCACCAATCAGCAAACGGATATTTTCCAGAAAATCCATATATGGAAGATTTATATCAGAAAGTTTGTCCTGTTCCACATTGTCATCCATGCCGCAGGTAAATTCTTCGCTGTCTTTCAGATCTTTATAAACACTTTCACTGCCTTCTTTCGCTTTTACAAGCATATGCATATCCTGAACAGAACCGATCCTGTTCCCGCCTTCCTGTGTCACAATTCCAGTTGGAAAACGATGCCGGTTGCAGATTTCCCAGTTTATCTGATAATCTTTTAGGATCCCGCATAAAGTATACGAATAGCTTTTTGATTCCCCCTGCTCCAGAATGGAAAGCGCCGGTGTAATATCCAGTGTAATCTCTTTTCCAAGCATCTCCTCATATCCAAGTGAGCGAAGTGTACTGTATTCCATTACGATCTCATGCTCATTTTCCGGCAGGCGTCCTTCTTTCATTTCCAGTCTGCCAAGATTCCACGCCGTCTCGTCCATTGTCCCGATATTCATCTGACGGTTTTCCAGATAATCTCCGGCGATCGCCCCATAGATACTTATTTTCCCGGTCTGTGCAAGAAATGGATTCTCTTCTGCTACTTTTACCGAGCTTTCATCCATATCCAAAAATACCTGTTCCCACTCCCCATATACTGCTTTACGATTCTCGATATATGCGGCTTTCAGTCCTTCCGACATCTGAAAACCAATCTGAATCAGTGTGCAGGTAAGAAGCAGGACTGAGACTATCAGGATACTGTATTTCTTCTGGCTGCAGATTCTTTTTATACTGAGTTCCCGTTCAATTCCATGTCTTTTCTCTCTTTTCATCGCAATGCACCATCTTCCATATACACAATCCTGTCCGCATAATTGGCACTGTCCATATCATGTGTCACCATGACAATTGTCTGACGGTAAAGTTCTCTGGATGCGCAGATCAGCTTCATGATCTCCTGTCCGGTCTGGTAGTCCAGATTCCCGGTCGGTTCATCCGCAAGGATCACTCCCGGCTTTGCCGCCATTGCACGGGCAATTGCCACTCTCTGCTGTTCTCCACCGGATAACTGATCGGGGTAATCTCCGTTCCTGTCCCATAATCCGACCTTTTCAAGAAGCTGTCGGATATAAGCTTTATCCGGTACCGTATGCGCGATATAAAGCGGCATACATACATTGTCCCAGATCGTATACTCCGGCAATAACTGATACTGCTGAAAAATAAACCCGATTTTCTTCTGCCGGATCTTGCAGATCTTCTTTTGGGAAAGCCCGTTGATCTGTATTCCATTCAGGAAGACTGCTCCGGTATCTGGCTTTTCCAGTGTTCCTGCAATCTTAAGAAAAGTCGATTTCCCGGATCCGCTTCGTCCCATCACGGCCACAAATTCACCACTTTTCACTTCAAAAGAAAACTCCTTTAATGCTGTGATTTTCTTTTCACCAAGAATATAGCTTTTACTTACCTTGTCCAGTCTGATTACGGTTTTCATCTTCTGTCACCTCCTTCATTTGTTAGTCTTACTATAGCAGATCTGTCTTTCGTTTCACTTACCCTAATCTTACGAAATCGTAAGATTTCTCTCTTCCTGCGCATGGTCTTTTGCGATCATCTTCGGCAGGATAAACTGGAAATTTACCGTCTCTTCCAAGCCACTTCGATCCACAACCTTCAGTGTTCCCTGATGGAGCGTGACAATTTCCCTTGCCAGATGCAGACCGATTCCAATTCCACTTCCCTGTCCCATCTGGTAGAAACGGTCAAAAATCAGCTCTCTTTTCTCTTCTTCAATCCGTTTCCCCTGATTGGTGATATACAGCTTGTAATAGTCCGTATCTTCTTTCAGCAGAATCTGAATCCTGCTTCCTATATCTGCATATTCTATGGCATTTTTCAGTACATTTTCCATTGCCTCTTTCAGCCAGAATCCGTCGCAGGAAAGCAGGCATTCTTTTGGAACATCCATTTCAAATCCAACTCCTTTTTCTTCCGCTAAAGGCTGTGTTCTGTCTATACATTCTTCGATCAGTCCGGTCAGATTTTCTTTTTTCCGCTTCATCCAGATTTTCCCGGAATCAATCTGCGCAAGCCTAAGAAGCACGATCGTCATATCGGACATCCATTGCACCTTTTTCACACAGTCTTCCAGCTTCTGATACCGTTTTTCATCCTCTTCTGTCACAAGAAGCACCTCCAGATTCAGAAGTGTTCCCGCGATCGGTGTTTTTAGCTGATGGGAAATATTTTCCATGTAAGTTCCCATTTTCTGCCGGTCACGATGCAGAAATTCTTTTTCTTCCGCCAGCGTTGCTTCCAGTTCCCTGTCTTTTTCTGCCAATTGATTATCCAGTGCTTTTTTCCGTCTTTTCTCCATGTGCAGTTCTGTCAGCAAACCAACAATGCAGATGATGCCGATCGCAGCCACAAACACACCTATTCCGTAACTTCGGATTCTCTTTTCCAGCCAGATTTTTCCTGTCTCTTCATACCCTGCCTCTTTCAATGCCTCACAGCCCTTCTGATATGCTTCTTCATCCGGTTCTGTAAAGGCAGAAACCATTCTGTCTTTTTCTGTCTGTCCAATCCAGGAAACAACTTGTCTTTCATAATTTTCTGCAAGAATATTCTGGTATCTATAAAAAGCCAGCAATATCAAAAGAAAAATCAGAGTCCATTTTCCCGATACTTTCCATTTCTCCGTCTTTCTCTCAGATCTCATCATACACATCCTCAGCTTTCAGCGTCCATGCATAACCGACTCCACGCTTTGTCTCAATCGGATCCTGCTCATTTTCTGCAGTCAGCTTCTTTCTCAGCCGGTTCATATGTACAGACAAGGTATTGTCATCGATATAATTTTCATTGAAATCCCAGATCGTGTCCAACAGGAACTCCCTCGCAACAAGATTCGGTGCGTTTGCAAGAAGGCTGCACAGAATCTGATATTCGGTCCTTGTAAGATCGATCCGGACACCATCCTTCTGCAAAATCTGATTCTGCAAATCCAGTTCATATTCTCCGCTTTTGATTCCTTTTTTCACTTTCTTACCGTTCTGCATACCGGTACGTCGCAGCAAAGCCTTGATTCTCGCAATAAATTCAAATGTGCGGAAAGGCTTGATCACATAGTCATTTGCTCCCGCTTCAAATCCTTCTACGATAAATTCTTCACTGTCATAGGCTGATAAGAAAAGAATGGGATTGTCTGTATATCTGCGGATCTCCCTGCAGAGCATGATTCCGTTCCCGTCTGGCAGCTTCATGTCCAGTACATACAGCATATATTCTTCTCCTCGGATCCTTACGAGTGCTTCGCTACAAGACTTCGCTGCAACCGCATTCCATCCCTTTAGTTCCAGGATGTCTACGATTCCCTGTCTTACCAGGTCGTCATCTTCAATTACTAAAATTTCTGTGTTCATGCTCGGAATTCCTTTCTTTATTTCTATTGTATGATTACGTAAGCTGACTCCTACTTGATTCGTATACTTTGTACACCATCTCGCTTAACAGCCAGGTGATGTACATTCGCAAAATACAGATTCTTGTGCAAGCACAAATCTGCACTTGGCTCATCGTATACACAAAAAGGTGCCGCAAACCTGCGACACCTCTTTAAGTCTTCTTCAAATGATTATCCAGCAGGCGTGCGCTTCTCCTGCATCTCTCAGGTTTCCCCTGTCTATACTATCGGCGTGTGGATCGCACGAAATCTTCCACCTTAGATAATCATATGAATGAATTTTTTTCTACATTCAGTATATCAATATTATTCTCTTTTGTAAAGAATTTTCTTGTTGCGCAGCAGCCTGTTCCATTCCTTATCATTTATTTTCATAAATGTGATAATTGAATTTTTGTAGTCCAGATTATCCTTTGATGTAATCAAACGTAAAACCATTTTAAATACTTCTTTAACTTCCTTAATTTCCTGTCAATTTTCCCTACTCTATACACGTTTATAATCTATCCCTACTTCGCCACGATCCGAATCTCCTCCCCATCAAAGTAATACACGGAATCCGAAAGCACTTCCTCCGGTGCCACTCCGGTCTGATTGATCTCTTTTACCATTTCCTGCATCCGCTCCGGCTCCAGTCCAAAGCTTTCCGGCACCAGTATCACTTCATGGATACTGCTTGGCAGGATATAGAAATCCCCTCTGATCATCCCCCTGACCTTTTCCCGGAAATTCGGATACCGCATCACTGCTGCCCCCAGACTGCACTGCTCGTTCGTCGCCACATACATAAAGCGCACAATCTGCCGAATCTGCACCGGATAGATCCGCGGTGTATTCTTCTCGGCAAGACGGCGGATCTCTTCCTTTTCTACACGCCAGTAGCGCAGATGCTCGTTGCGGATCTGGATCGCCGCCGAGCCAAAGCGTGTGTTGTCTATCTGGATATAATAGACCACTGCCAGATCCAGGAACGGCTCATAAGGAATCTGCTTTAACAGTTCTTCGTTGGCATCCCGCCGGATCAGTTTGTACACGATATGCTCTTTTACATGATTAAAATCAAACAGATTCTGACAATCACAGGTCTTCTTCACCCGAATCTCCTGATAAATACTGCAAATGGAATCTGCCAGATCCGGTACCTGCTGCCCCTTCAGGTACTTCTGGTAAAATTCCTCCAGATAGATCGTCGGTGCAAGGTTGCTGTCCTCCTGCTTAAAAAGAATCCCTGTTCTTCTGGTTCCATTATTCTTCGTCACGGTGTACAGCTCCGTCCTCACCTGCGCATCTACCTGTCCTCTGATCTCGCATAACATAGCATTCATAAATTCTGTATAATTCATCCGTTCTCCTTCCCGAAAGCCATGCGCCGCAAAGAACCTTTTCTGCCATCTTAAGGCAGCTTATGATTTGAATATCACCTGCATTCAAGCAGGTGTGTACTGCCAATTATATCTGTCCTTTTTTCAGATTACAAGAACATTCTTTTCCCCTCCAAAATGGCATTGACATGCAAAAAAGCCGAAAGCATGAGGACTTGCCTCTGCTTTCGGCTTTTATCTCTGTCTTAATTTTGTGAATTATGACGAAAGGATTATGCTCTTGAGCTGTACTCTCCTGTACGGGTATCAATTTTGATCTTGTCACCCTGGTTAACGAAAAGCGGTACAAGAACACTTGCTCCTGTTTCAACGATAGCCGGTTTGGTAGCACCTGTAGCTGTATCACCTTTTACTCCCGGCTCTGTCTCTGTAACTTCAAGTTCCACACTGATCGGCGGCTCTACTGAGAATACGTTACCTTCATGTGAACATACTTTAACCATCTCGTTCTCTTTTACAAACTTGAGGGAATCTCCTACTGTATCTCCATCAACTGCGATCTGGTCGAATGTCTCAACATCCATGAAGTGATAGAGTTCACCATCAGAATACAGATACTGCATATCTTTTCTGTCGATATGAGCGGTATCGAATTTCTCTGTCGGACGGAAAGTCTTTTCTACTACACCACCACTGATGATGTTTTTAAGTTTTGTTCTAACGAAAGCTGCTCCCTTTCCCGGTTTTACATGCTGGAATTCCAGAATCTGATAAATGTTACCTTCGATCAGTACTGTAAGACCATTTCTAAAATCGCCTGCTGAAATCATTGTAATATCCTCCTTATATATGCCCTGGGGCATTCCTTTTACTTTTTATATACATTACTTATAATTCTATAATAAAAAACTCTATTTTTCAACAAAAAATTTCAATCAATTACAGATTTCCCTGATTTTCCGTATTTTTTTGCTATTTCATATAGGCATTATAGAGTTTTTTATCCACATTTTTCTCGATTTCATCGTAAACCGGTTGCACTACCTCACGGATTTCCGCTCTCAGTTCATCACTAAGTGTAACAATCTGTGTTCCACTGTCCTCAATTACTTTGATCTTGTCTGCAATCCGGTCATCCGATGCCTGGCGAGCCTCTTCTTTGGCGATCTCAGCAGCTTCTACAAGGATTGCCTGCTTATCTTCCGGCAGATCCTGAAAAAATTCATCACTGACGATCAGAGAGATCAGATGCGGCAGGTGATTGGTTTCCACAACATAATCCTGCTGTTCATAAAGCTTGTTGGATACGATAACCTCGTATGGATTCTCCTGGGCGTCTATGGTTCCCTGCTGCAGCCCGATATACACCTCACTGAAACTCATCGGTGTCGGAGATGCTTTCAGTTTTTTCCAGAAATCCATATGGTAGGAATTCTCCATGGTACGGATCTTCTGTCCTTTAAAATCAGCCAATGATTCGACCATTTTATTCGTTGACATGACACGGAATCCCTGGTCTGCATAGCCAAGGAGCTTATACCCGCCATTCTCATAGACATCCTCCAGAATCCCATAGAACTCCAGATCATCTACCTTTTCACGTACTTCATCAATCGTACTGAATCGGCACGGAATATCAAACACTGCAAGGTCCGGCATGAAAGTTACCTGCGGTGCGGTATTCTGGATCACAAACGGAATATCCCCATCCTTACAGCTCTCCAGAAGCTCTCTGTCCCCTCCGATCGTACCGTTCGGATAGACCTGGATTTTCATCTTGCCATCACTTAATTTTTCTACTTCTTCCGCAAATTTTTCTGCATAGATCTGTGTTACGGTATCCTCCGGACTTGCCGTTGCAAGCGGCCATGCATATCGCTGTACTTCATCATCCGCAACCGTCTTTTTCTGACACCCCGCACTGAGTGCAAGTGCCGCACACATTCCTGCAGCTACCGCCATTCTTACTGCTTTCTTCATGCTGCTACCTCCTATATCAGTGCCAGGCTGATCGCCGGGATAAATGTAATTAACAAAAGCGCAACAAGGAAGTAGCCGATCATTGGCATCGCATGTTTGGAAATCCGCATGATCGGGATATCTGTAAGCGAGCTTGCCACAAACAGATTGACTCCGATCGGCGGTGTTACAAATCCAATTGCAAGGTTGACAACCATCATGATTCCAAAGTGGATTGGATTCATGCCGACTGCTGTTACGATCGGCAGAAGGATTGGTGTCAGGATCAGGATTGCCGGTGTGGTATCCATGACCATTCCCACGATCAGAAGGAATACATTGATCACCAGAAGCAGGACGATCTTATTGGTAAAGTGCGTCAGGATCCAGGTGCTTACCATCTGTGGAATCTGCATCAGAGTCAGAACTCTTGAAAATGCAATCGATGCTGCAAGGATAAACATGATCGGTGCATAGGTGCGCACGCCTTCCACCAGTGCCGGCCAGATATCTTTAAACGTCATCGTCTTATAAATAAACAGGCTGACGATCAGTGCATAAAACACCGAAATGACTGCCGCTTCTGTCGGCGATGCGATTCCGGAATAGATGCATCCCAGAATGATAACCGGACTCAAAAGTGCCCAGAAGCTTTCTTTTAAAACCTTCAGAAGTCCTTTCTCATGAAGTTCCCCGACTACTTTCTGGATCTTTTCTTTGTCCTCTCCATTCTTTTTACAGTAATAAACTGCATAAACCATCAGAAGTCCGCCGATCAGAAGTCCCGGAATGATCCCTGCGATAAACAGGTCACTTACTGATTCACCGGAAGCACTTCCGAACATGATAAACGGAATACTTGGTGGAATAATAACTCCAAGACCACCTGCCACGGCTACGATCGCCGCGGAAAAATCCTTATCGTATCCAAGCTCGATCAGAATCGGGATCGTCATACTTCCGACTGCTGCAACCGTCGCCGGTCCGGAGCCTGAGATTGCACCATAAAACAGACAGGTTACAATGACCGCGCACGGCAGACCCGCTGTCAGATTTCCAAGAAAATAGGAAAATACATCAAATAATTTTTTGGAAATGCCGCCTCTTGCCATGATGATTCCGGAAAGTACGAACATCGGAACCGCAAGGAGCGGAAAGCTGTCAATTCCTCCCAGCATAGAACGGATCACAAACTGTCCGCTGGCTGTGAAGGATGGATCAAAAGCACCCGGAAGAACCGATGCGATCGTAAGCGCGATCGATACCGGAATGGCAATGATCAGACAGATTACAAATAAGATAAATACTACTGCTGCCGGCATGCTTTTTCTCCTTTCTCATCTTTTTCTCTTACTACTTTTAATTCTGCAAACCACCTCTGGATAATACGGATCGCTACCAGGATAAAACTTACAAGCGGTGCTGCCTGCACATAATACATTGGGATGTGGCACGCCGGACTTACCTGTCCGCTCTCTACTGCTGACATCATATACTTAAACGCAAACGGTATCAGGTAAAGAAATACCATCAGTTCAAAGGTATGGTTAACCAGTTTAAAAAGTGCCTTCCCTCTTCGTGGGAAAATTGACACAAACTGTTCGATCTTAATGGAAATACATTTTTTTGTGCAATAGCTGACGCTCAAAAATCCCGACCATACAAACAGGTAACGGGTAATCTCCTCCGACCAGGACGGCGCTGAGCCGAGTACATATCTGGAAAACACCTGAATCCCCATGATCACCGTCATCAGGATCAGGCTTATCACCATAAAAAATTCTTCCAGATAGTTATCCAGCCAGATTACTGTTTTCTTCATTCGCATTTGCCCTCCATTCATGGAATCATACAAAAATGATATCAATTATCGAAGAATTTGTCTATTTTTTCTATTTGCTTTTATCTCTTTAAATAGCAAAATTTTCTATAATTTTTTCACTTTCAGAAATCGGTTAGTTTTTTAACAAAACCAGAATATGATAAAGGCCCGCAATCCACCGGAATCCCCGGTATGATTGCGGGTCTTTATCCTGCCTTTTTCACTCTTCATTCAGGTTAAACATAACGGATCCGCCACAGGACTTCTCCGGATGTTTCTTCACTAGATGCTCTTATCGATCAGAGTCAGGATTTCTCTTAAATCTGATGCATTCATCTGTCCAGGTGCAGAAGCTTTTCCTACTGCCCCGAAAGTAAGTGCTGAACCGAATACTTCACCGCACAGGCGACTGATCAGTCCGGTACCTGCCATAGACATTGTAATGATCGGACGGTCTGCATGTTCTTCTGCCATTTCACGTGTTGCTTCAAGAAGTGTAAGTACATCCTTTTTGCACTGTGGCATTACTGCAATTTTCGGGATATCTGCGCCGAGTTCCTGCATTTTCACAAGGCGTCCTACGATATCGTCTTTGTCCGGTGTCTTATCGAAGTCATGGTTGGATGCAACGACTTTTACGCCGTGTGCATGCGCGCCTTCGATGATATCTTTTACAACTTCGTCCCCTGTAAATGCTTCTACATCCACAAGGTCAACCAGTCCTGTTGCTGCTGCTTTCTTGTTCAGCTCTGCATATACGTCAGCTTCGATTGCTTTTTCGCCGCCTTCTTTGGAAGTACGGAATGTGAAAAGAATCGGAGTTTCGCCAAGTGCCGGACGAAGGTCTTTTAATACATCTTCAACCTGTGCGAAGTCAAATACACCTTCGAACCAGTCTACACGCCATTCTACAACATCAAGCGCAACATCCTCAAAAGATCTTGCTGCTGCAAGAATTTCTTCTTTTGTCTTTCCGACGATCGGTACACAGATTTTCGGTACTCCTTCACCGATCTTAACGCCACGAACTTCTACATATTTACTCATGTCTGTTTTCTCCTTTTTCTAGTTGTCAGCCTGAGCCTGTTCTACCATCTTAGTATAACGTAAGTTTACAAATAATCCAAGAAGGACTCCAACTGCTGTAAGAACGATATTCATAACCATAACCTGTGACGGCTGCATTTTGGATGCTGCTGTAAGGATGGTGTAGTTACACAGGGAAGATGCGATCATAACAAGTGCTGTTACAGTTCCTTTAATCTTCGGGAAAAGCATGTTGCATACAGAAGTTGCGATCTGAAGAAGTCCGCCTGCTCCTGCCCATCCGATCAGGAATGCACCTGCAATCATAAGTGTCTGGCTCTTTCCAACCAGAACAGCGATCATTGTTACAAGACAGATTACCGGGTATCCCAGGATAAATCTTACGTCTTTGATCTTTCTTGTTAAAAGTGCAGTTACAACGAGTGCAAGCATTGTTCCTGCTGAATAGTATGTCTGCATGATGGACGGATCAGCCCAGCCAACATTCTCTTTTGCAAAGTTCTGTGCACAGTTCAGCCATAACTGGAAGGTACCTGTACATGTGAATCCGATCAGGATCATTGCGATGGATTCTACAGAGAAATGGGTATGCTTTAAGCTGTCAATCAGGCCTTCTTTCTTTCCCGCTGCTTTCTGATCTGTATCCGGGAGTGGGAAGATCATAACCAGTACCAGAAGTACAAGATAAGCGATTCCACATGCATAGAACAGTGTGTTGTAAGAGGTTGCTCCTGTTGCTGTTGTAGCGACAGTTACACCAAGTACGAACGGTAAAAGCATCTGCGATACAGAAATAAAGAATTTGATCCCCATAGTTGCAACGCCCGGTGCTTTGTAAATGATTTCTGAAACAGCCGGGTAAATTCCTGTATCCAGGAAAGAGTTTGCGATACCACCAACGATTGCACAGATATATGCGATCTGGTATCCGCCATTTGTTCCTGCATTAAATGCAAGTGCAAGTCCGATCAGGTAGATTGCATAGGATCCACTACCGATTGCTGTTGAAATACGACGTCCGAGTTTGTCAGAAAGCGGTCCGGCGAACGGAAGCGCGATCAGACGTCCAAGTCCGAGTGCTGCTGAAATTGCAGTGATTGCCATAACTTCTACGCCCCAAGAAGCGGCAAGTGCTTCCTTGATGACTGCCTGTCCAAGGATGGAACATCCGACACCATGGATAAAGTAGTTTAAATAAAGGATCAGGGCGCTGGGTATGTATTTCTTATTCATCTCTTTTCCTCACATTCCTGTTTTTCAAATTTTTTCGATTTCTTCTTAAATTCAATACAAGCCTGCCGGGTATTAATCATCGTATCTGATGTTTAATACTTCTTTCATGTGTTCGATTGGCATTTCTTTTCCTGTCCAGAGTTTGAATGCTGCTGCTCCCTGGAATAACATCATTCCAAGACCGTTCATTGTCTTACATCCAACTTCTTTTGCCATAGAACGCATCTTTGTTTCCAGTGGTGAGTAAGGAACATCAATAACAATAAGTTCCGGACGGAAGAATGATTTATCCGGTACAACTGACATTCCTTCCAGTGGTTTCATACCAACACCTGTTCCGTTTACGAAGATGTATGAATCGTTCATTTCTTCTCTTAATTTTTCTTTGTCATCCAGATCGTAAAGAGTAGCTTTGCAATTTGTCTTTTCATTGATCTTTCTTACTGTTTCTTCAGCGTTTGCCCAGAATTTATCATGAATGTTGAAAATAGAGATTTCTTTTACACCGTCAAGTGCAGCCTGGATTTCAATTGCTGTAGCAGCTCCGCCTGCGCCTGCGATTGTCATCTTCTTTCCGATTACATCGATATCGTTATCTTTTAATGCCTGCATGAATCCGATACCGTCTGTGATGTGTCCTGTTAAAACACCATCTTCATTTACGATTGTGTTAACTGCTCCACAAAGCTCTGCTGCCGGAGATAATTTGTCCAGATACTGTCCAACAACTGTTTTATTTGGCATAGACACGTTAGATCCTACCATTTTCAGAGCACGAAGTCCTTTTACTGCATCTTCCAGTGTGCTATTGTCAACTTCAAATGCAAGGTAAGCATAATCCAGTCCAAGGTAAGCAAATGCTTCATTATGCATTGCCGGTGAGCTTGAATGTCTGATTGGATAAGCCATAAGTCCGATAAGTTCTGTGTGTCCTGTAATTCTCTCTGCCATGATTTGTTCTCCTTTTCTTCTTCCATCGAAATTTATTTCTTTGTTCTTTGAGAATGTTTTTAACGTTTGCCCAATTTTTGTTAATTTTTAAACAACCTCTTGATAGTTAAATTATAGACGATATCATTTGATAGTTCAAATACATCTTATATGTGTTTTTGATAGCTTTTTGGCATCAGTTATGGTATGATTATTTTATATAATATAGAAAGGATTTTTTACCATGACGCTAAATCAGCTTGAATATTTCCAAAAAGTAGCAACCCTGCAGCATTTCCGACAGGCTGCAGAATTACTTAAGATCTCCCAGCCAAGCCTCAGCCGGTCCATGTCACTTCTGGAAGAAGAACTTGGACTGATGCTTTTTGAACATCAGGGACGCAATGTTGTCCTCACCAAATCCGGCCGCGTCTTCCTGGAACATGTCAACCGGATCCTCGAGGAGGTACACATTGCCGAGCATAAGATGAAGCAGCTTGCCGGAAGCGGCGGACATATTGATATCGCCTATGTATTTCCGCTGGCAAACTATTATATTCCGCATACAGTGCGATCCTTCCTGGATATAGACCGCAACAAGCATGTAACCTTCAATTTTAACCAAACGCACACTGCAGATATGATCCAGGGGCTCAAATCTGACCGCCACGATGTGATCTTTGGCTCTTTCGTTGCGGATGAACCGGATATTTCCTTTGTACCCATTCTGAACCAGAATATGGTTGTAATTACTCCAAAAGAACATCCTCTTGTCCAGAAAGAATCCGTCTGTTGCAGTGACCTTACCGACTATCCTCTGATCGGGTATGACCGCTATTCCGGACTCGGTGGCTTCACCCATAACTTCTATAAAGAAAAGAAGCTGAAGGTAAACATCATCTGTGAGTGTCCGGATGAAAACGCAATTGCTGCCCTGGTTGCCGAAGATTTCGGAATCGCCCTTGTTGCCAGGGTCGATGCGGTTGATCAGGCAAATGTAACCGTACTCCCGCTTGCCGATGCAGAGCTTACCCACACCGTTTATATGGGATACATCCGCGACAAATACCAGATTCCCGCTGTCAAACGTTTCATCCAGTTTGTCAAAAGAGATGGGAAGGCCTATTAAAGTGCCTTCCCATTGCTTTCTTTTACATATTCAATAAATTCTTTTACAACCGGCGCCAGATATTTTTCCTTCAGCTTCGCCAGATATATATAACGTTCATATGGTGGATTCTCAATATCCAGTACATCTACATTCAGATTTTTAAGTATAGGAATCTCCGGCATTACCGCAATTCCAAAATTTTCTGCCACAAGACCTGCCATCGATGCATCTTCCAGAATCTCATATGCTATCTTCGGCGTCCCTCCGGTCTGTTCAAACAACTGGTCGATCACCGGTCTGAGCCCGCTGTTCTTGGTGAAATATACCTGGGGATAAGGAAGTGTTTCCTTCAGATCAACAGATCCTCTTCCGGCAAGCTCATGGTCTCTTGGAACAACAACAACCAATTTTTCCTTAGCGATCGGTACAAAATCAATCCCGGATTCTTTTTCTTTTCGCGAGCAGAAAGCGATGTCATACTTCTCCTCTTTCAACCCCTGTATGATCTCTGTCGTATTTCCGACAGAAAAACGGAAATTCACATCCCAGTCTTCGTGTTCCTTTAAAAAACCGCCTACAAGCTGTGGAACAAATACACTTCCAAGCGTAAAAATATATGCGAGATCGATCACCCCGCCGGTGTCACTTGTCAACGCCCTTGTCTTTTTTACACCACTGTCCAGAATCTTTAAAGCTTCTTCTACATATTCTAGAAATACTTTTCCGTACTTTGTCAGTACAACGTTACGCCCTCTTTTTTCAAACAGGTTTGTCTCAAGCTCCTGCTCCAGCATACTGATGGCATGGCTAAGACTTGGCTGCGTAATGGACAGCATTTCCGCCGCTCTGGTATAGTGTTCTATATGTGCTAGTGTCACAAAATAATGCAACTGATTCAGATTCATAAAGCCATCACCCTCTTTCCTGTTCTTATATTAAACATAGCATAAATTATTTAATTATTCTATAGTTTTGTTTAAATTGTCTATCTTTTTCCACTTCCTGTCTTCCTGGTATAATTCTATTTTTATCTTTTTCACCGTTTCTATAGTTATATTCTATTATTTTTCTATGTATTTTCAATTTGTATTTTTCAGTTTTTTGTGTTTATAATGGATTTAACAAAAACCGGTACGCCCAAGCCGGTATAAGACAACCTCGCGTAACTAAGATTTTTTGGGGATTGCAGGAATTGCATAGCAATGGAGCAATCCGATTACATCAGTGAGTGGCAAAATTTACTTTTGACACTCACATCATTTTATTTTGATTATTAAGTCATTTTTACGGAGGAATTTCTAATGAAAAGCAAATACAAACACATTTTCGAGCCATTTACCATCAAACATATGACGGTCAAAAACCGTATCGTCATGACTCCAATGGGAACCAACTACGGTGAACAGAATGGTGAAATGAGTTTTCTTCATATCAATTATTACGAGCAGCGTGCAAAAGGCGGTACAGGACTTCTCATCGTAGAGAACGCCAGCGTTGATTCTCCACAGGGATCTAACGGAACCACACAGCTTCGTATCGATCAGGATAACTACATTCCAAGACTTTTCAAACTTTGCGAAACAGTACACAAACATGGATCCTGCATTGCAATCCAGATCAATCATGCCGGTGCTTCTGCACAGTCAGCACGTATCAATATGCAGCCGGTTTCTGCTTCTGATGTTCCTTCAAAAGCAGGCGGTGAAATCCCGCGTCCACTGGAAAAAGATGAAATCATGCATATTGTAAAAAAATACGGTGAAGCCGCAAAACGTGCTCAGATCGCAGGGTTTGACGCTGTAGAAATCCACGCAGGACATTCTTACCTTATAAGCCAGTTCCTTTCACCTCTTACAAATAAGAGAACAGACGAATTCGGCGGATCTTTGGAAAACCGTGCAAGACTTGCAAAACTTGTTATTGAAGAAGTTAGAAGACAGGTTGGACCATTCTTCCCTATCTTTGTTCGTATCAGTGCGGATGAATTTATGGAAGGCGGAAATACTTTGGATGACTGTCTTGATTACCTGCAGTACTTCCAGGAAGAAGTTGACGTATTCGACGTATCTGCCGGTCTGAACGGATCCATCCAGTACCAGATTGATGCCAACTACCTTCCGGATGGATGGCGTTCTTATATGGCAAAAGCTGTAAAAGAACGTTACGGCAAACCATGTATGACAATGGGTAACATCCGTAACCCACAGGTTGCTGAAGATATTCTTGCAAGAGGCGATGCTGACCTGATCGGTATGGGACGTGGACTGATCGCTGATCCGGAATGGGTAAATAAAGTAGAATTCGGTGATGAATGTGATATCCGTAAATGTATTTCTTGTAACATCGGATGTGCAGGACACCGTATCGGAATCAACCGTCCGATCCGTTGTACTGTTAACCCGTCTGTAAATGGCGGTGAAGATTACAAAAAGCAGAAAATCAACAAGCCTTGCAACGTTGTTGTGATCGGTGGTGGTACTGCTGGACTGGAAGCTGCATGTACAGCTGCCGAAGTTGGATGCACTACTTTCCTAATCGAGAAGAAACCGGAACTCGGCGGACTTGCCGCCCTGATCTCCAAGATCCCGGATAAGAAGAGACTTGCTGACTTCCCGAACTATCTGATCCATCGCGCAAGCAAGCTGAAAAACCTGTTCATCTTCAAGAACATGGAAGCTACGATTGAAATGATCAGAAGCATGAACCCGAACATTATTGTAAATGCTACCGGTTCTAATCCGCTCCTTCCACCAATCAAGGGTCTTCATGAGAATATTGACAAAGAGGGCGGAAAAGTTTCTTCTATTACAAATATGATCAACCATGTTATGGAATATCCAGAAGATCTGAAAGGTAAAAAAGTCGTTGTTATCGGTGGCGGTGCCGTAGGTCTTGACGTAGTAGAATTCTTTGCTCCACGTGGCGCTGATGTAAGCATTGTGGAAATGATGCCGGTAATCGGTAACGGAATTGATCCGGTATCCAAAGTCGGAACCTTTGCACTGATGGATAAATATGGTGTAAAACAGTGTCCGAATACTGCTCTTCTTGAAGTTAAAGCAGATTCCTTCCTTGTTAAAACGCCAGAAGGAAATGAAGAAGAAATGCTATTTGATTATGGATTTGTATGTCTTGGTATGAGAGCAAACGCTCCGATCCTCGATGCAGTCCGTAAAGAATTCGAAGATGAAGATGTTGAAATCATGAACATCGGTGACAGTGTACGTGCCCGCCGTATCATCGAAGGTACAGAAGAAGGACGTAACATCCTGAATGTTCTTGCCAAACATGACTACTTATAAGATTTTGTAAATATAGTATCCCCCCCTGATGTTCCCTGGTTCTCGTTATGAGAACCGGGGAATTTTTCTATTTACTTTACTAAAAAGAATGTGCCTTGGCATATTTTCGCGCCGAGCGTAGTCGCTTGCGACATTCTTCATCTTCGTGCGAGTGCACATCTTTGGCACGCAGTGCCTTTTATTTTATAGGAAGTTCCTTCGGAATTTCCTATAAAAAAATGCCCTGCCTACTTGCAGGACATTCTTTTTTCGTTCTCTTTTTTATAGAAATGTAATACAATCTTCTCCAGATATCTTTTCAGCACAATCTGGATCTCTTCTTTTGGATAGATCGGCTTCACCAGAATACTCTTCATCCCGGTACGCTTCGCTCCCCACACATCCGTAAAAAGCTGATCTCCGATAAATACAGTGTTTCCTCTGTCCGTTTGCATCAGCTCCATGGCTTTTATATAATTCTTCGTGGAAGGCTTATGCGCGTTAAACACATACTTGCTCTGCACCTTTTCGGCAAAAGGCTTTACACGTGGTTCCTGGTTATTGGAAATCAGGCATGTATCAAACCCGATGCTGCGCAGCCTGTCAAAAAGACAGATTGCTCTCTCATCTGCCGGTGCTCCATGCGGAACCAGCGTATTGTCAATGTCAAATACCAGTCCACGACAGCCTTCCCGATACATTTTTTCAAAATCCAGTACATAAGTGGACGCTACATATTCGTCCGGATAAAAGGTCTTAAACATGATTCTCATCCATTTCCAGAAGCTTCTGAATCAGATCTTCACAGATCTGCAGAACCGTCTTGTTATCTGTATCTACAACGATATCTGCAGCCGCCTCGTATTTTTCTCTTCTTGCTTCCATCAGCTGCTCGATATATTCTACATTCTTGTGTCCATTGAGCAGCGGTCTGTCGTCACTGTCTTTTACACGGTCAAGAATGGTCTGTGGATGTGCAGTAAGGAGTACTACACGACCATTTTTCTTCATCTCTGCGACATTGCGTTCACGCATTGCCACACCACCACCACAGGAAATGATCACATTCTTCTTCTCCTGCATCTCGATCAGAAGATTGGTTTCCATATTACGGAAGTATTCCTCCCCATAGGTTTCAAAAATATCGGAAATACTCATGCCTTCGCGTTCTGCAATCAGCTGGTCCATCTCAACCACTTCCATGGCAAACATGGTACTAAGATAATCAGAGATCGTACTTTTTCCAGCTCCCATAAACCCGATCAGGACAATGTTGTAATCAAAAAGCTTTCTAGCCTGGATCTTCTTACTGTTGCGCTGGATACGCTCAAATACATCATAAATCTCGTCTCTGTGCTTATCATTGTGAAGGCTGAACATCAATCTCTTCTTCTGCTTTTCTTCCTGTTCCGGCTGCAGGATCGGCATACCATACTCTTCTTTGTATGCCATGATCTTTTCAATGATCGCATATCTTTCTTTTAATGCCTCTGTGATCTTCGCATCACAGTTTGCAAGCTCTTCACGGTATAATTCCAAATCGTTCATCTATCAATTCCTCGTTTCTCACTCTACTGCTTTCCGGGTGCCTTCAATTGCCCGTTATATTAAAACATTATAGCAGACACTTTGGAAGTGAATCAATAGATATTTTTTATTTTGCGTTATCCAGGACCGCTTTTACATCACTTTTAAACTGCTTCCAGGCATCTTCATTTTCGACAAAGTATTTCGGACAGATTTTCCCTGTAATATCATAATGTCGGATCACATCTTCTTCTGTCAGCGAAAACTTTTCACACAGCCATGCTGTAAGTTGTACCATGCTCTTATAAGTTGCCTCGTTGAACTTTCCGGTCTCATCCGGATGACAGCACTCAATGGACACCGTATCAAAATTCCGTGTATTGGACGCATAAGCAACCTCCCAGGTTGGTACGCACTGTACGATTTCCCCGTCCAGTCCTACTACAAAATTACTGCTTGCCTGCGTAATGTGACTGTCCTTCAGTCCCTCAAAATAGTCTCTGTTCTCCATCGCTGTCGAACCAGGATTGGCAGTGTAATGAATGACTATTCCGGTAATCTCATTGGTTGAAAGTCCCGGTCTTGAATATTCATTCACAGTTAACAGTTCTACATCAATATCCGGCTTTTGGGCACTGATCACTTCATCAGAAAGCTCACTGTATGCTCTCTGTGCAAAGATTCCTCTTCCACTGATCTTCATAATAGAAAGTGCAAGAAGCAATGTGATCAGGATCGTACTCCCCACCTTTATATAACGGCTCATTCTGCGCCTCTTATTCGCCTCATAATAGCTTTTTCCATCGCCACCCCTGTACAGGTTGACTCTGGTGTTTTTCTTCTTTCTTCGGTTCATTTCGTCATCTCAATCTTTTGTGTTTTTTGCAAATTTTCTGTTGGAATCCCAACTATATCCAGACTATCATAAAATGGTGAGAAATTGTTGAAAAAATTATTATTTTTTTATTAAGGTAGTCGGAATGGGACGTGTACCCCTCCGAAAAAACAATTGCTGCTGGATTCAGTTGACTGTTGAAGGTTTGGGAGAAATTTGAAAAGAGATGTATAGTATAAGAGAGAAGGATCATCTTCTGATAAAATGATTCTTCTCTCTTGATTAATTTTGCATCTTATTCATCTACGCTGTAGTTTGGTGCTTCTTTTGTGATGTGGATGTCGTGTGGATGGCTTTCTTTGAGGGATGCGGAAGAAATTTTTACGAAACGTCCTGTTGTCTTGAGAGTTTCGATGTCTGGTGCTCCACAATAACCCATTCCGGAACGGAGACCGCCCATTAACTGGAATACAGTATCTTCTACAGATCCTTTATAGGCAACTCGTCCTTCTACGCCTTCCGGTACAAGCTTCTTCGCATCTGTCTGGAAGTATCTGTCTTTGCTTCCGTTCTCCATTGCTGCGATAGATCCCATTCCACGATATACTTTGTATTTTCTTCCCTGATAGAGTTCGAATGTTCCCGGGCTCTCATCGCATCCTGCGAAGATACTTCCCATCATACATACGTTGGCTCCGGCTGCGATCGCCTTTGTCATATCACCTGAGTACTTAATACCACCATCTGCAATAATCGGAATTCCCGACTCTTTTGCTGCTTCGTAGCAGTCCATAACAGCTGTGATCTGTGGTACACCGATACCGGCTACGATACGGGTTGTACAGATGGATCCAGGTCCGATACCAACCTTTACTGCATCAACACCTGCATCGATCAGCGCTTTTGTTGCTTCTCCTGTTGCAACGTTACCTGCGATCACCTGAAGATCCGGGAATGCATCTTTGATCATTCTTACGGTACGAAGTACATTTGCTGAATGTCCGTGTGCCGAATCAAGTACTACTACATCAACTTTTGCTTTTACAAGAGCTTCTGCTCTTTCAAGACAGTTCGCTGTAATACCGATCGCTGCACCACACAGAAGTCTTCCCTGCGCGTCTTTTGCTGACAGTGGGTATTTGATCTGTTTCTCAATATCTTTAATTGTGATCAGACCTTTTAAGTTAAAATCTTTGTCTACGATTGGAAGTTTTTCTTTTCTTGCTTTTGCGAGGATCTTCTTTGCTTCTTCCAGGGTGATACCTTCCTGTGCTGTTACAAGACCTTCGCTTGTCATGGATTCTTTGATCTTCTTGGAGAAATCTTCTTCAAACTTGAGGTCACGGTTCGTAATGATACCTACCAGCTTTCTTCCCTCTGTGATCGGAACTCCGGAAATACGGAACTTCGCCATCAGTTCATTAGCATCTGCCAGTGTATGCTCCGGCGACAGATAGAATGGATCTGTAATGACACCATTCTCAGAACGCTTAACCTTGTCTACTTCTTCTGCCTGCTGTTCAATCGACATATTCTTGTGAATAATACCGATACCTCCCTGGCGTGCCATAGCGATCGCCATACGATGTTCGGTAACAGTGTCCATTCCCGCACTCATCATCGGTATGTTAAGCTTAATGCCCTTTGTAAGATAAGTTGATAAATCAACCTGATTTGGAATTACTTCTGAATAAGAAGGTACCAGAAGTACATCATCGAAGGTGATTCCTTCTCCAATAATCTTTCCCATGATTTTTCTTCCTTTCTCTCTCGTCTGTAATTTTGATTATCTGCTATGATAACGCATAAATCTATGCTATGTCAAGTCCTTTATCGAGTACATTCGTCCGTCCGTGACAATCACATTTCTACAGATCACTGATAATTTTACGTAACCGTCTTTCTGGATGCAATTGTACCCCGGAACCTGCAAGCTTTTCTGCACATCTTTCGGGAATTATTTACAAAATACTTTTCTTGGTGCCAGCATCTTCAGTCCTTCACAAACTGTCTTATTTGGCTCAAAAATAATTTTTTTCTTTTCCCCGTTATTTACAACGATCAGCTCATATGTATCTGCCCCCGGCATACCTGAACTGTAATCGGTTCCTTTCAGTCCTTGATAAGGTCTGAGTTCCGGCGAACCGGAAGGTGCCATCATCTCAAGATCCGTCATCTCCATGGAAAACATATTTTTCCGACGGGATTTTGCCATAATCTTATCAATATCAAGACTCCCATTCACAAATAAATACTCATATTCAACATCCATACTCCGGAACAAAAAAACATCCAGTGCGATCATGATCACCGGACCAATTATTCCGAATGGGATCATAAATATAAGTACGACCGACAGAACAGTAAGTATGATAAGTATTGCTTTGATCAGCGTCGTCGAAGATGCTTTCTGCCTCTTCACCAGCTGTTCTGTGTAAAAATCACCCATATCCTAACCTCCAAATTTATATATTAGAACTATTGTAACACTTTTATAATAAAAAGAAAACTCCTCTTCTGAGGAGTTTTCTAAAAATCATATTTTTAGCTTACATCATGCCCATTCCCGGAGCTCCGCCTGCCGGCATAGCCGGTGCATCTTCTTTGATGTTAGCAACAACGGATTCTGTTGTAAGGAGTGTAGATGCAACACTTGTAGCGTTCTGCAGTGCGCTTCTTGTTACTTTTGCAGGATCAAGGATACCTGCTTTCACCATATCTACATATTCTTCATTGTAAGCATCAAAGCCATTTCCCGGTTCAGCTTCTCTTACCTTGTTGATGATAACTGCGCCTTCAAGACCTGCGTTAGCTGAAATGTGGAATAATGGTGCTTCCAGAGCTTTGAGGACTACTTTTGCCCCTGTCTTTTCATCACCTTCCAGAGTTTCTGCAAGTTTGGCAACTTCTTTTGATGCATGGATGTATGCTGATCCACCACCTGCAATGATTCCTTCTTCTACTGCTGCTCTTGTTGCATTAAGAGCATCTTCCATACGGAGTTTTGCTTCTTTCATCTCTGTCTCAGTAGCAGCACCTACGCGGATAACTGCAACTCCGCCGGCGAGCTTTGCAAGTCTTTCCTGAAGTTTTTCTTTATCAAAATCAGATGTTGTCTCTTCGATCTGAGCTTTAATCTGTCCGATTCTGGCTTCCAGAGCAGCCTTATCGCCCATACCATCAACGATGACTGTATTCTCTTTCTGAACTTTTACAGATTTTGCACGTCCAAGCTGTGCCATTGTTGTATCTTTCAGTTCCAGACCAAGTTCTTCTGAGATTACCTGTCCGCCTGTTAAGATTGCAATATCTTCCAGCATAGCTTTTCTTCTGTCACCATATCCAGGTGCTTTTACTGCAACTACATTGAATGTTCCACGCAGTTTGTTGACGATCAGAGTTGTAAGAGCTTCTCCTTCGATATCTTCTGCTACGATAAGAAGTTTTGCTCCTGACTGTACGATCTGTTCCAGCAGTGGAAGGATTTCCTGAATATTAGAAATCTTCTTGTCTGTGATCAGGATATATGGATCGTCAAGATTTGCTTCCATCTTTTCCATATCAGTGCACATATATGCTGAAATATATCCACGGTCGAACTGCATACCTTCTACAAGGTCAAGCTCTGTCTGCATTGTCTTTGACTCTTCAATTGTGATAACGCCATCGTTGGAAACTTTGTCCATAGCTTCTGCTACCATCTCACCAACACTATCATCACTTGCTGAAATAGCTGCTACTCTTGCGATCTGCTCTCTTCCTGTAACTTTGCTGCTCATCTTCTTGATAGCTTCTACAGCACAGTCTGTTGCTTTCTTCATACCTTTTCTTAATACGATCGGGTTTGCACCTGCTTCCAGGTTCTTCATTCCTTCGTGTACCATAGCCTGTGCAAGAACAGTTGCTGTTGTTGTACCATCACCTGCAACATCGTTGGTCTTAGATGCAACTTCACGGATCAGCTGTGCTCCCATATTTTCAAATGCATCTTCCAGTTCGATTTCTTTTGCGATTGTTACACCGTCATTTGTGATAAGCGGTGCTCCGAATGATTTATCCAGAACTACGTTTCTTCCTTTTGGTCCGATTGTTACTCTTACTGTATCAGCAAGTTTGTTGACACCTGCTTCCAGTGCCTTTCTTGCGTCTGCTCCGTATTTAATTTCCTTTGCCATTTCTATCACTCCTGATTCTTAAAAATAAAATTCTGTTCTGATCTGAAAATCTGATTTTTATCTGTATATGATATCCTGCCGGATTATCTGATCACTGCAAGAATATCATTCTGTTTTACAATGATGTATTCTTCATCATCAAGTTCTACTTCTGTACCTGCATATTTGGAATAGATAACTTTATCACCTACTGAAACATTCATCGTAACTTCTTTTCCATCAACAACTCCGCCAGGTCCTACGGCAACAACTTCTGCCTGCTGTGGTTTTTCCTTTGACTGTCCAGGAAGTACGATTCCTGATTTGGTAGTCTCCTCTGCAACTAACTGTTTTAATACAACTCTGTCAGCTAATGGTTCTAATTTCATTATAATTCCTCCTAACTCCATCTTGTTAGCACTCAATAAAATCGAGTGCTAAAAACTTTCTAGGTATAAGATAGCACTCTCTTTCTTTTTTGTCAACATTCGATTTTGAATTTTATAATTACTTTAGATTTATTTCATAAAATCCATTCGTCACCTGCAAGACCAGAATCATACCTGCACGGTTCTCATAACGCTCCTTTATCATCCCTGTACACACAGTCTCACAAGTGATCGTCCGGATCCGGCATTCATATACTGCATCCAGTGAAATATCAGAAAGACTGCCTGAGCGCAGGATCAGATGTACCTGCTCCATCTCCTTCTGATATTCTATGACTGTTGCCTCATAAATATTCTCATCTTTTTCCTTATCTTCTTTCAGATACTGTACCATCGTAAGTACAGCTTTATCTCCATCATACATGCTCTCTTCTCTCCTTTTTACAAATATAATTCCCCGTTAAAGAAAAGGGCATCAGATTTGTCTGATACCCCTCTTTTACTTTTATCCTTAATTCATTTTTTCTTTTTTGATCTTATCCAGTTCTTTGAACACGTAATCATTCACAACCTTGATGTAAGTTCCTTTCATACCGGATGAACGGGATTCGATCACACCCGCACTCTCAAATTTGCGGAGTGCATTGACAATTACAGAACGGGTGATTCCCACACGGTCTGCAATCTTGCTTGCCACCAGAATCCCTTCCATTCCGTTAAGTTCATCAAAAATATGGATGATTGCTTCCAGCTCAGAGAAAGAAAGGGTGCTGATCGCAGATTGTACGATCTGTTCTTTTCTGGTCTCTTCTGCACTCTCTTCATTAACAGAGCGGAGCATCTCAAGTCCCACGACAGTGGTTCCGTACTCACTCAAAATGATGTCATCAATTTCGTACATGGACTCTTTTCTGTATAAAAACAGAGTTCCAAGTCTCTCTCCTGCAATGTTGATCGGAGTAATGATCGCCTGATATCCCTGGGATACATCAGCTGTAAATCCAAGTGTCTGCAGATTAACATTCTCTTTTGTGGAAAGAATACTTAGAAGACGTTCATTTAACATCGGATCAATATGTTCTCCCACTTCGTCCTGCAAAAGCTCATGGATCTCCGGGACTCCTTCGCATGTGCTGACACCGAGTACCTTTCCTTTCTTACTGACTACCAGTACATTCGATGCCAGAATCTCTGTCAGAACTTCACAGATATCTGTAAACACAACTTTGCTTGAATTATTATTGTGCAACAGTTTGTTAATTTTTCTTGTTTTATCCAATAGTTGTACGCTCATATCTGCCTCCATATATTTTTATTAAAAATGTGCGTTTCCGGTCGCATTTTTCGCGAATATGAAATATTGTTGAAATTATGCACACAAATTAGTCAAAAAAATGTGTACACAAATATATTATCATACAATTCTGAATAGTTCAATGAAATTTGATTTATTTTTCATCTTTCTCTTTATTTTTAACAAACCCACACTGTTCATTACCGCAGACAAGTTTATTTCCCTTTTCTACCATATAACTTCCGCATTTCGGACATTTTTCTTCTGACGGCTTCTGCCATGACATAAAATCACATTCCGGATTATCCTCACATCCATAATAACGTCTGCCTTTCTTTGTCTTGCGCAATACAATGTCTTTTCCACATTTCGGGCAGGCAACTCCGATTTTCTCCAGATACGGTTTGGTGTTGCGGCATTCCGGGAATCCGGGACATGCAAGGAACTTTCCATGGGGACCGTATTTGATAACCATATTTCTTCCACATTCTTCGCAGACTACATCGGTTACCTCATCCTCGATTTTAACTGTTTCCAGCTCTTTTTCTGCTTTTTCAACCGCTTCTTTCAGATCCGGATAGAAATTGCTGATAACCGATTTCCACTCTACCTTTCCTTCTGCGATCATATCCAGAAGTCCTTCCATATAAGCGGTAAAGTTGACATCAACAATGCTTGCGAAAGACTGCTTCATAATATTATTGACCACTTCACCAAGCTCTGTCATATAAAGATTCTTGTTCTCTTTTGCAACGTATCTTCTTGTAATGATCGTAGAGATTGTTGGTGCATAGGTACTCGGACGTCCGATTCCAAGTTCTTCCAGTGTCTTTACAAGAGATGCCTCGGTGTAATGTGCAGGTGGCTGTGTGAAATGCTGCTTATAGTCAAAGGATTCTTTCGTCAGTTCTGAATCTTTATCGATACTATTGACCATTACATTTCCACTCTGTTTTTCCTCATCGCTTTCCACATATGCCAGACGGAAACCTTCAAATATAATCTTAGATGCCGATACCGTAAAACGGTAATCATCTGCTCCAATTTTAACAGAAGTTGTCTCATATTTTGCCGGCTGCATTCTGCTCGCCACAAAACGCTTCCAGATCAGCTGATACAGACGGAACTGGTCTCTTGTAAGAGATTCTTTGATTTCTGCCGGAACACGGGTAACATCTGACGGGCGGATGGCTTCGTGTGCATCCTGAATATTTTTCCCGTCATTTTTCTGCTTCTGTTCCGATGCAGTCTCTGCCACATACTCTTCTCCGTAGGCTTTTCCAACATAGGCTCTTGCATTTGCATCCGCCTCCTCAGAAATACGGGTCGAATCCGTACGCAGGTAAGTGATCAGACCAACCGTTCCACTTCCTTTAATATCCACACCTTCATAAAGCTGCTGTGCGATACGCATCGTCTTTGAAGTTGCAAAATTCAGTGCTTTGGATGCCTCCTGCTGAAGGGTACTGGTCGTAAACGGAAGCGGTGCTTTTTTACTTCTCTCTCCGCGTTTTACATCGACCACTTCATATTCTGCATCTTCCAGATCTGCAAGAATCTTATGCAGTTCTTCTTCGTTATGGATGGTGATCTTCTCATCCTTTGTTCCATAGAATTTTGCTGTAAGAGGCTTCTTTTCTCCCTTTACCTTGAAATTGGCGTCCAGTGACCAGTATTCTTCCGGAATAAACGCTGCGATCTCATCTTCCCGGTCTGCAATGATGCGAAGTGCCACAGACTGCACACGACCGGCACTAAGTCCTCTTTTTACTTTTGCCCACAGAACCGGACTGATCTTATATCCCACGATACGATCCAGCACACGACGCGCCTGCTGCGCATCTACCAGATCCATGTCGATATCACGTGCATTTTTCAGGGATGCCTTTACCGCACTTTTAGTGATCTCGTTAAAGCTGATCCGGTATACTTTCTTTCCTTCCAGCTTAAGTGCTTTCATCAAGTGCCAGGAAATTGCTTCTCCTTCGCGGTCCGGGTCAGTTGCAAGATAAATCTTATCTGCTTTTTTTACTTCTTTTCTAAGTCCTGCAAGGATCTCACCTTTTCCTCTGATTGTAATGTATTTCGGCTCAAAGTCATGCTCCAGGTCTACTCCCATCTGACTTTTCGGCAAATCTCTTACATGTCCGTTTGATGCCATTACCACGTAATTGCTGCCGAGAAATTTCTTTATGGTCTTCACTTTTGTCGGTGACTCTACAATCACAAGATAACGTGCCATATATTATATTCCTCCATATTAATAGTGTCAGATCATTTAGCTCTGACATAATAATTTTTTGATCTTTCCTGAATGCATCCTTTCAACTGAAGAGATACACAGATTCCCATCACCTCCTGTGGAGTAAGTCCGGTTTCTCTCTGTAAATCATCCAGCCCCCGCGGATACAAACCGAGCTTACTATACACCAAATTTTCTTTCGTTTCAAGCTTTATTTTATTTTTCGTGTCTGATATAATTGCGATTTTCTTCTTTAGCAGCCCTTTTATAACCAGTTCTTCCAGCAAATCTTCTTCATTCAGAAGAATCCCTGCTCCCTGCCGGATCAGGCGGTTACAACCACAGCTCAGCGGCTCTGTCACCATCCCCGGGAGAGCATAAATGTCTCTTCCTTGTTCAAGAGCCATGTCTGCTGTAATCAGGGATCCGCTCTTTTCTTTTGCCTCCATAACAAGTACCACATCGGCAAGTCCGCTGATCAGACGGTTTCTTGCCGGAAAATGCCAGGCAACCGGTGGAGTTCCCGGTGGCTGTTCAGACAGTATGCCTCCCCGCTTTATTAAATCTTTATAGAGTCCTTTATGTGCCGCAGGATAACATACATCTGCTCCGCCTCCCAGAACCGCAAATGTTTTCCCTCCGACATTTAATGCAGCCCGGTGTGCCATTCCGTCAATTCCCAGTGCCATTCCACTGATGATCTGGATTCCGCTCTCCGCAAGTCTTTCAACAAAGCGAAGCGTCATTTTCTCACCATAGCTGCTACATCTTCTGGCACCCACCACTGCCACCGACGGCATTCCCTCCCGTGGCATCTCCCCGATAAAAAAGAGTGCATACGGCATTCCCGCAAGTTCTTCAAACCGTTTCGGATAATTGTTCTGTCCCCGGACTGCCATCTGAATTCCCCGGTCCACCACTTTTTGATACGCTTCACTCCAATTCCTTTTTTTCTTACTTTCTTTCAGGATCCCCCACTCTTTTTCTGTAATTATCTGTTCTCTGATCCCTTTTTCTTCTATATAATATACTGCTTCCGCAGATCCGTTCTTTCTGCATAATTCACACTTTCTGTCACCTGTGATTCCTTCCACACACGCCAGCCAGTATGTATACCACATTTCACTCATTTCTCTTATCCCCAATATTCTTTATCCATAACCCGATAACCCAGTGCCTCTCGGAGTGTCACAAGATCGATCTCCTCTTTTTCCTCCATATCTGCGATCGTCCGTGCCACCTTCAACACTTTATGATAGCTTCTCACCGTCAGCTTCATCACTTCATAAGCCTGGCGCATCATCCGTTCTTCCTCTTTCCCAAGACGGCAGTATTTTTCAATTTCATTTTGTCCCATCTGTGCATTTTTTGTCAGCTTTTCTTCTCGAAAACGATCCATCTGACGCATTCTTGCAAGCATCACTTTTCCTCGCATGGTTTTGGAATCCATTCCTGTTCCCTTTCCGGTCAGTTCTTCATATTCGACCTTGGGTGCCTCCATGCAGATATCAATCCGATCCAGAAACGGCTGGCTCAACTTTCCCTGATAATTCCGGATCTGCCCGGGCGTACAGGTACATTGGGGACCAGGAGCCATTCCGCAGGGACATGGATTCGTTGCAGCAACCAACATAAAGTCTGCCGGAAAAATATAAGCTCCCTGCTGCCTTGCCAGATGAATGCATTTTTCTTCCAACGGCTGCCTGAGCACTTCCAGAACACCTCTCGGAAACTCTGCCAGCTCATCCAGAAAAAGGACACCTCCATGCGCAAGTGTTGCTTCTCCCGGCGATGGGATTCGTCCGCCTCCGATGAGCGCTGCCCGTGTCACAGTATGATGGACCTCCCGGAACGGTCTCTGCCAGATCAGCGGATTCTTTCTTTTAAGCAGTCCAGCCGTACTGTAAATCCCCGTGATCTCCAGACTTTCTTCCCGGTCAAGCGGTGGTAGGATCGTCGGGATCCGTTTGGCAAGCATCGTCTTTCCGGAACCAGGCGGACCGACATAAAGCAGGTTATGTCCTCCTGCCACCGCCACCATCGTCGCTCTTTTTACTGCTTCCTGTCCCTGAATATCACTATAATCTATGTCCCATTCTTCCATTCCATGAGCTTCTTCCTGGTCAGGTTTCTCCATCTGAGGCATATACTCACCCTTCAGCCATCTGCATACCTCCTCCAGAGTCTCTGCCCCAAAAATCTGTATTCCCTGCGCCAGCCTTCCCTCATCCTCATTTGACTTCGGAATCACACAACACCTAAAACCAGCCTTCTTTGCTTCCAGAACAATCGGAAGGATTCCCTCTACCGGCTGCAGCTTTCCATCCAGTCCGAGCTCTCCTGCAAGTAAAATATCCTCCACTGCTTTTTCCGGGAAAATCCCCATTGCCCCGAGTACTGCAACTGCAATTGGAAGATCAAATACCGATCCCTTCTTGCGGACACATGCCGGCGACAGATTGATCACAATCTTTTTCGCCGGCATGATATAACCGGCATTGCGCATGGCAGTTCTTACCCGTTCTGCGGCTTCCTTTACCTCAGAAGACAGATATCCCACCATATGAAACATGGAAGTCCGTTCCCTGCATCTGCCTCTACCTGCACAAATTCTACTTTCAGCCCCAGAATCGTTGCCGAATGTACCTTATAAAATCCCATATTAAATTCACCCTTGCCTTTCCCCGGCAAAAGTTCAGAAGTTTTATTTCAGAAAATGTATGGCGAAATGCCATGAGTGATTTGCTAAAAGAAAACCGATATCTTTTAGAAAATGTATCCTTATGATAGTATGGGGAGGGGATTTTGTCAAGATGAGTTGGAGGAAATCTTTGTACGAGTAGGTTGTGAAGTCGTCGTGGGAGAATCATCTCTTTCGATTCCATTGTGCAAACCATTCCGAGAAGCCTCTGAAAGCGAAAATTGTGTCAGCAATGGCTTCCACAATTTTTGAGTCTTCTCTCCATTGCACAATAAGTGAATCGAAAGAGATGATTTTCCCACGACGACCGCCGTACTTTACTGGCAAAGTTTGCCTTGCTGTATCATAGTGGGGACAAAATGCCTCTGCACAGGCAGGACAAGACCTTGTGTGCAGAGGCATTTTGCTAAAAGAGTTATTTACTTAATCTTTGTTTCATGTATTCGTTGGCGTTTAATTCTAAGGTGTCGTCCAGTAGGGCGAGTGGGGCGATTTTGCCGTATTTGCGTTCGAGGGCAGTTTGTAATATAAAATCGCAGAGTACCGGGTTCTTTGGTAAAAGGGAGCCGTGCGAATAGGTTCCGAAGACATTTTTGTAGCGGGCTCCTTCGGTTTGGTCTTCTCCGTTGTTGCCGTAGCCTTTCAGCATTTTGCCGAGTGGTGATACGCCTTCACCCAGGTAGGTCTTGCCAGAATGATTTTCAAAACCGACTACGACAGCTCCACTGCTCTCCGGGAGGGTCTCAAACATATAATTGCCGATCATACGCTCTTTTGATCCAACGGTATGAATGTTGATCGCGCCGGTAAAATCGAGCTGGACACCATCCCAGGTCTTATAATACTGGCCAAGCATCTGATAGCCTCCGCAGATTGCGAGGAAGGTCTTTTCATCTTCCACAGCCGCGCGGATCTCTGCTGCTTTTCCGGTCCCCAGATCTTTCAGAAGGACTTCCTGTTCAAAATCCTGACCTCCGCCAATGAAGAAGATATCATAGCGGTTTGCATCCAGCGTTTCTCCGATCGAGCAGCCTTCTACATTGACCTTGATTCCCCGATCCTCCATACGACGTTTCATTGTGATGATATTGCCCCGGTCTCCATACAGATTAAGGATATCCGGATAGAGATGACAGATATTCAGTTCCATAATTCCCTCCTTATTCGTAAAATGCCTTGATATCAGTATGCTTGCTGATCTCGCCGCGCAGATCAAACATAGCGGTATAAGTCGGCATAATAAATGTCGGTGTCTCATCCGCTCCGATTGCTTCTAAAAGGTTCTCATAGTCACGGATCACTTCAATCCGTCCAGTGTCAAATCCTGCATATTTCAGGCGGAGCGCCATATCATCTGCACGGACTCCGGATACCAGAATACGGGTAAAGCGTGCGCTCTGGCGGGCAAGTGCTTCAAAATCCACATCCCAGATCCAGCTGATATCGGTTCCATCTGCATAACGGTCGTTCAGAAGGAACGCAATCTTGCACTCTTCCTCATCATTAGAGATCTGGTTGATGACCTGGTTGTACCCTGCCGGGTTCTTGACAAGCATCATACGTGCTTTAGACTTGCCAAGTTCAAACTGTTCCGCACGTCCGAAACCACACTCAAATCTGCTGAGTGCATCAACTGCTGTGTCTTCATCGATTCCAACAATCTCCGCAGCCGCAACACAGGCTGCCGCATTGTAAATATTGTAACCTCCCGGAAGATTAATGTGCACATCATGGCTATGCCCGAATGCATTTAACACGATATCCGAAGAATCTGCTCCGGTACGCACTACCTGCGTCACGCCAACCTGCGGTGTCTGCCGGTGGTATCCACATTTCGGACAGCGGAAACCGCCAAGATGGCTGTAAGTTCTGTAATCGTATTCATATTCTGTCTTACAATGAATACAGTACACTGCATCAGACAATTCAAACGCTGTCTCTTTGTAAATCGGCACATCCACCCCGAACCATACAACCTTATTCGGTACATCATCTGCAAGAGATGACGTCAATGAACAGTCCGCGTTCAGGCACAGGGTTGCATCCGGTACGTGGGTAATTCCTTCGCGGATTGCATTCAACGTGTGGGTGATCTCCCCATATCTGTCCAACTGGTCACGGAAAATATTGTTGACTACCAGACACTCTACCGGCAGCATCTCACTGGTCTTACGGAACGCTGCCTCATCGCACTCGATCAGTGCGTGTGTGTAGGAACACTTGCCAGAAAGACTGCAGTGCTGTGCAAACACCGTAATGATCCCGGTCAGAAGATTGGCACCGGATTTATTTGCGAAGTACTTATATCCGGCTTCTTCAAATGCCTGCTCGATCATACGGGACGTGGTCGTCTTTCCATTGGTTCCGGTCACTACCGTAACCTTCACCCCACGTGATAATTCCTTTAAAATATCTTTGTCAATTTTTAATGCGATCTTGCCCGGCAGGTTCGTTCCGCCTCGTCCCATCCGCCGCAGGACTGCATTGGATGTTTTACAGGCAAGTACCGCTAATCTTGTCCTTATTCCCATAATTTCTTCCTTTTCTCTCGTAATCTCATTTCTTTTGTAAAACATATCTGCTACTACATAATTCAACGCTCATTATAACGCATTTTCAGACGTACCACAAGCGCAAAATAACCCGAATGGAAAAGCACAGAACATTTCACTGTTACATACAATGTTAGTAACTCTATTTTGAGGTAATCGTATTGAAATCCTTTCCTCCGCCTCTTACTCCAAAAGAGGAATCCGAGCTTCTGAGACGCAGTGCAGACGGTGACAATGAGGCCCGTCATATTCTGATCGAGCGCAATCTCCGTCTGGTCGCTCATGTTATAAAAAAATATCAGCATCTGGAGGACGATACAGAAGATCTTCTGTCCATCGGAACCATCGGCCTTATCAAAGCAGTTTCCACCTTTAACCCGGACAAAAAAGCCCGGCTTGCCACCTACGCCTGCCGCTGCATCGAAAATGAACTTCTGATGATGCTGCGCACCAAGCGGAAGAGTAACCGGGAAACCTCCCTATACGAACCGATCGGTACAGACCGGGAAGGGAATGAGATCCGCCTGTATGATGTCATCGAATCTGATGAAGAAGATGCCTGTATGCAGCTTGCCCTGAAAAATGATATTTCTCTTCTCTATGAAAAACTGGAATCTGTTCTCACCGACCGCGAACAGCTGGTACTGAAAAAACGCTACGGTCTTTATGGTGAAAAAGAATATACCCAGAAAGAAGTTGCAGCTTCTCTTGGAATCTCACGTTCCTACGTTTCGCGAATTGAAAAAGGGGCGATCCAAAAACTCCGCCCCTGCTTTCTTCCTTCTCATTTTTAATTTTTGCCGGTCCAGATCCTGTCTGTCCATTTTAAAATTCATGATGCTTCTTTCACACCGGCAGACAGGACACTCTACTCAAACATTCCTATACCAAAAAGCAGAATGCCAAGTCCCAGAAAGACGCTACTTACAAGCACAAGCCCCAGCAGAGTTTTCTTTTTCTCTCTTGGCAGAAGACCCCTGTCGTATCCCGGCTGTCCTTTATGGATCAGGTAATTCCCCGCATAAAGCAGAAACGGTCCTGCCGAAGCATAAATAAAATACACCGCCACCGTTACAAGCAAAATGCCTGTCGATGCCATAGCTTCTGCACTTTCCATCTGCTCTGAAGCCACACCGGAAGTAAGCTGTAAAAGCAATATCGGTAACGCATTATTGATCAGATGGAAGAGCATGTTATAAAACATGTTATCCGTCTCGGCAAGCAGATATCCCATGGCGATTCCAAGCATCGCTGTCGGCACAAACCGCCAGAAGCTTCCGTGAAATGCACCGAACACTGCTGCACTGATCAGAATTGCCGGCCATGGACTCCTAAAGCCACGAAAACAGCTGAAAAGCCCGCCTCTGAATGCTATTTCCTCAAAAATCGCCGGCGTGACACAGATCAGAAGAAATGCAGGTCCAAACGGCAGTCCGCCGGATAATTCACTCACACTTTCTGTAGCCCCACTCATCTGCTCTGGAAATACATAAAGCAGGATCGATGTCGGAATCATCGTGATCAGAAGGGTTCCGATCCACATCAGCAATGTTCCGACAGTCTTTGCGATCGTCGGTCTGTGAAATGGAAATGCACGCTTTACGTCTTCCCTGAAAAGCACTACTATTCCAAGTGCCAGCACCGCAAGAAGACCCTCATACATTGGAATTCCCCACTCACCAAAATAATAGACACAAAATCCGGAAAGCCAGAATATATCCACGCCGTACAGAAGGATCAGTACGATCGCCGCATATGGCTTCCACGTTTTTTTATTCATCTGCTTCCTCTTTTCTTCTGAGAATATCGTACTTGTCAGCCCTACCGGACAGTTCTACATACAGTACCTGCTTCGGATGTGGTGCACTCTCCTGTTCTTCTCCTTCTTCATTTACGATCCGTTTTACCTGAACCTCCACGTTATCTCCGTTCGGTTTCATGATCTCAATCGTCTCGCCCACCGAAAATTTATTTCTCTGTTCGATCTTCACCATACCGTCTTTAATCTCTTCTGTGATTCCAAGATATGTGTACTCCCGGATATAGGTGTTGCTGTCATAAATCTGTGCCTCTTCCGATGGTTTTCCAAAGAAAAATCCAGTTGTAAACTGCCGATAGGTACAATTCGAGATCTGGTCCAGATACCACGGCATATTCTTCCTGTAAAGCTCCGGATCTTTCTGATAATCATCAATTGCTTTCCGGTATGTTCTCGCTACAGTTGCCACATACAGAGCCGTTTTCATTCTTCCTTCGATCTTGAAGCTGTCAATTCCCGCATCGATAAGCTCCGGAATATGTTCGATCATACAGAGGTCTTTTGAATTGAAAATATACGTTCCTCTCTCATTTTCATAAACCGGCATATATTCTCCCGGACGGGTTTCTTCCACAACAGAATATTTCCAGCGGCACGGATGGGTGCATGCGCCATGGTTTGCATCCCTGCCTGTAAAGAAATTACTGAGCAGACATCTTCCGGAATAAGAAATACACATTGCACCGTGTACGAATGTCTCAATCTCCAGATCATCCGGGATATGTGCACGGATTTCTTTGATCTCACGCATGGAAAGTTCTCTTGCAGATACAACTCTGCTCGCCCCTTGTCTGTACCAGAACATATAAGTTGCATAATTTGTATTATTGGCCTGTGTACTCACATGTCTTTCAATTTCCGGACATACTTCTTTTGCGATCTCAAATACACCCGGATCAGCAATGATCAATGCATCCGGTTTTATTTCCTTTAACTCTTTAAAATATTCCCGCACGCCTTCCAGATCGTAGTTATGTGCCAGAATATTTGCAGTTACATATACTTTTACATCATGCTCATGTGCAAACCGGATTCCTTCCATCATATCTTCTTTGGAAAAGTTCTTTGCCTTTGCACGAAGTCCAAATGCTTCTCCTCCAATATAAACTGCATCTGCTCCAAATACGACTGCAGTCTTCAACACTTCCAGGCTGCTTGCCGGTATCAATAATTCAGGATGTCTTGCCATTATTTTTTTCCTTTCTGTTACTGTTATCTCCTGTTTTTATTTTCGCACGCTCAGTGCCACTCCATCTCCCAGCGGAAGAATAGATGTCTCAAGCTCAGGATGATGTTTCAGAGTATACAGATACTCCCTCATCCGGCTATGGATCGTGCGGTCTCTTCTTTCCACCGCAAACCGTGACTCAATAATATCTCCGTCCTGCAACACATTATCCGTGATCAGGATCCCTCCCGGCAAAAGGAAACGCATCACCTGTTCTAAATATGCCGGATATTGTCCCTTTGCGGCATCCATAAACACAAAATCAAATCCGGCATCATCCGGCATGCCTTTCATGATCTCCAGTGCATCGCCTTCAAGCAGCGTTATTTTCTGTTCCATACCTGCCCTGGCAAAATTGGCTCTGGCAATTGGAATCCTTTTTTCGTAATTTTCGATTGTTGTAATGTGACATTCCTCCGGAGAATATTTTCCCATCAGAATTGCCGAAAATCCAACTGCTGTCCCAATTTCAAGAATCTTTACCGGACGTTTGATCTCCAGCATTACTTTCAGAAAACTTTTTGTCTCTTTGCGGATGATCGGAACCATGTCCGCAAGGGCTTCCTGTTCGATCTCATCGAGAACGGGAATGTCCGCGCTTTCCAGAGAATGGAGGTAAGTCGTAAGTCGTTCTTCTACTATCATATCTTCCTCTTTTCTTCCAAGGGAATTCTTATCCTATACATTTATCATAGAAGCGCAGACAAAGTTTATTTTCTTTTCAACTCTGACTGCGCTTCTTTATGCAGATATCTTCGCATCTGCTTATTTTCATAAAAATGCCACAGGCATCTTTATATTATACATCCATAATGATCGGAAGGATCATTGGTTTTCTCTTGGTTCTTTTCCAGATAAAGTCATTCATTGTGTCGCGGATCACAAGCTTAATCTTGCTCCAGTCAGCATGACGGCTCATCAGACATTTTTCAACCGCTTCCGTAACAACCTTCCGTGCCTCTTCCATCAGGCTTTCAGATTCACGTACATAAACAAATCCACGGGATACGATATCAGGTCCGGCAAGAAGCTGGTTGGTACGCTTTTCCAGTGTCAGAACAACAATCAGGATTCCGTCTTCTGCCAGATGCTGACGATCACGCAATACAATATTACCGACATCACCAACACCGAGTCCATCTACCAGGATTTCTCCTGTGTGTACCTTATCTAAAACTTCTGCACTTTCATCATCCAGTGCGAGTACATCGCCTGACTTGAGGATGAAAATGTTGTCCTTCGGAATCCCAAGAGATTTGGCAATACCTGCGTTCGCTTTCAGATGACGGTATTCTCCGTGAACCGGAATTGCATATTTTGGTTTTACCAGTGAATAGATCAGCTTCAGCTCTTCCTGGCATGCATGTCCGGATACGTGCGTATCCTGGAAAATAACATTCGCTCCCTTTTCAGAGAGTTCATTGATGATATTCGATACCGCTTTTTCATTACCCGGGATCGGATTAGAGCTTAAAATGATCGTATCACCCGGCATGATCGAGATCTTCTTATGGATATCTGCTGCCATACGTGACAGAGCCGCCATAGATTCTCCCTGGCTTCCGGTCGTGATGATCGTTGTCTTCTCTCTTGGATAGTTTTTCAACTGATCTGTCTCGATCAGCGTATTCTCCGGCACATTCAAATAGCCAAGCTCTGATGCAACCGAAATGATATTTACCATACTGCGTCCTTCTACAACTACTTTACGTCCATACTTGTAAGACGTATTGATGATCTGCTGTACACGGTCTACATTCGAAGCGAAGGTTGCTACAATAATTCTTGTATTGGAGTGTTCGGCAAAAAGCCGGTCAAATGTAGCTCCCACTGTCCTTTCTGACTGTGTAAAACCAGGTCTCTCCGCATTGGTACTGTCTGACATCAATGCCAGTACCCCTTTCTTGCCAATTTCTGCAAAACGCTGCAGATCAATCGCATCACCAAATACCGGTGTATAATCTACCTTAAAGTCTCCGGTATGCACAACAATACCTGCCGGCGAATAGATTGCCAGTGCCGATGCATCCTGGATACTGTGGTTCGTCTTGATAAATTCAATTCTGAATTTTCCAAGATTGATCGACTGTCCATGGCGCACTACTTTTCTTTTAGTTGAGCGGAGAAGATTATGCTCTGTGAGCTTTTTCTCGATAATTCCCATAGTCAGCTTTGTTGTATAAATCGGCAGATTAATCTCTTTAAGCACATAAGGAAGCGCTCCAATGTGATCCTCATGTCCATGTGTGATCACAAAACCCTTCACCTTATCCGCATTGCTCTTAAGGTAACTGATATCCGGGATTACAAGATCGATTCCCAGCATATCATCTTCCGGGAACGACAATCCGCAATCTACTACAATAATACTGTCTTCATATTCAAAGGCAGTGATATTCATTCCGATCTTTTCAAGGCCTCCAAGCGGAATGATCTTAAGTTTTGAGTTGCTTTTTTTCTTCAATCTCACACCTCCATATATTTTATGTATCTCATCCGTACATTTAATTATCGTAAAATTCGGAGTCCGCCTCTGTGTGCGAACCCCGTTCTTATCTGTCAGAAATATTCTTTTGACAGTTCCGTCTACACTTCAATCTCCACATCCTCCAGAAGCTCTTCGAACACCTTGAGTACGGCATTAAGCTCTACTTCCTCTTCTACCATCTCATAAACGCTGTCCTTCTCTTCCGGCGCACTTGTATCCTTCAAGATCAGGCACTCTGCATCATCCTCTTCTGAATCTGCAACCAGAAGGTAAGTCACTCCATTCAGTCTGGTCTGCTCCACAACAAAAAATTCTTCTGCTTCGCCGCCTTCTCCGCATGTAAACGTTAATTTTTCATTCTTCATATACTTTCCCCTTATCGTCTGATTGTATTCCAAAGCCTGTTACTTTTGCATACCCAGAGAGTCCAGATATCCCTGCAATATAAATACAGCCGCGATCTGATCCACATACTGCTTGCGGTTCTCCCGTCTTACACCGGATTCCATAAGTGTCCGTTCCGCTTCCACCGTTGTAAGGCGCTCATCCCACATCACGATCTCAATACCGGTACGCCGCTTCAGCATCTCTCCAAATTCCAGTGCCTTCTCTGCCCGTTCTCCGATATCATTATTCATATGTTTTGGAAAACCGATCACAAACTTCTCTACTCCATATTCGGTTGCAAGGCTCTCAATCCTTGCCAGTGTCTTCCGAAGCTTGTTCTCGTCCTTCCTCGTAACCGTCTCCACTGCCTGTGCCGTAATCCCCAGAGGATCACTTACAGCAACACCTACGGTCTTCGTACCATAATCAAGTCCCATTATCCGCATCATATCTTCAACCTACAGTTCATGTCTGATATAAGCTTTTAATAATTCTTCTACTATCTCATCCCGCTCAACCTTCATCACAAGGCTTCTTGCTCCGTTATAGCTGGTAATGTATGTAGGATCACCGGACATAATGTATCCTACAATCTGATTCACCGGATTATATCCTTTTTCCACCAGAGCATTATATACAATTTCCAGAATATCTTTTGCCTGGATCTGTGGTCCTGTCTCTACCTGAAAAAATTGTGTATTCGTTATATCTTTCATCTTACGACCTCCAATACTTCATATTCATTTTAATATAATCTATACAAAAATTCAATGCATAATTTGTGAAAGTGAAGTAAGTTCTATCTCTTTTAACTGATTGGTCCACCGGTCTGCCTGTTCCGGTTCGCATGGAACCCCAATCCGCAGATATTCCTTGGTGTGCCCTGTGACATAATTTTTCCCATCACGTTCTGTCATCTCTTCAAATAGAACTTCCACCTTTTTTCCAAGCCATCCTTCTTCATAGCGCTGCATTTTTTTGCGGTTCAGTTCCAGCATGATATTGCTTCTTCGCGTTTTTTCATGTTCCGGGATCTGCCCGTCCATCTTCGCAGCCTTCGTTCCCTGGCGTTTTGAATACTTAAATATATGAGTTTCATAAAAATTGATGCTGTCTACAAAGTCCCGGGAGGCTTCAAATTCTTCCTCTGATTCCTGCGGGAATCCTACGATCACATCGGTTGTCAGTGCCGGATTTTCAAAATACTTCCGGAGAAGCTCACATTTTTCCCGATATTCTGCCGCATCATATCTGCGGTTCATCCGTTTCAGGGTTGCATCACATCCGCTCTGCAGAGACAGGTGAAAATGCGGACATATCTTCGGCAGGCAAGCCAGTTCTTTTGCAAATTCTTCCGTCACGATACGCGGTTCCAGAGAACCCAGACGGATCCTTTTGATCCCTTCAACTTCATGTACCGCGCGGATCAGATCCAGGAGTCCTTCTGTCTGCTTTCCATTTTCATCTTTCCATTCCAGTCCGTAAGAACTGAGATGGATTCCGGTAAGCACCACTTCCCGATACCCATGTTCCGCAAGTGTACGCACCTCTTCCACTACATCTTCCTTTTTCCTGCTGCGCACGCGTCCTCTCGCATAAGGAATGATGCAATAGGTACAGAACTGGTTGCAGCCATCCTGCACTTTCAGATATGCCCTTGTATGCTCTGCTGTCCGGGAAAGATGGAGACTCTCATACTCGAAGGTATGGTTAATGTCAATGACCTCCTGCATCTGTTCCGAAATGTCTTCTTTAAAATATTCTTCCAGAAGGCGGATCAGATCCTTTTTTTTATTATTCCCGATTACAATATCTATATTCTCATCCAGCTCACCCATATCCGCCTGCGCCTGCACATAACAGCCGGTCGCTACGATCACTGCATCAGGATTCTGTTTTCGGGCACGATGGATCATCTGTCTGGACTTGCGGTCTGCCATATTCGTCACCGAGCAGGTATTGATCACATAGACATCTGCCAGATCATGAAACGGTACGATCTCATATCCGTTCTTTTCCAGCAGTTCCTGCATCGCTTCTGTTTCATAAGCATTTACCTTACAGCCCAGATTGTGTAATGCTGCTTTTTTCATAAATTCATCCTACTTTCAATATTTATAACATTTAACGAAAATTTCATTCATTCTTCGGCGTTTTGTTCCTTGACTTTTTTACGTATAACTTTTAATATAACTATAGAAAATGAAATCAAGGAGGTGTGTTTTCAATGAAAACCGTACAAATTTCTTTAAATTCTATCGACAAAGTAAAATCATTCGTAAACGAAATCACAAAATACGATTACGATTTTGACCTGGTATCCGGAAGATATGTGATTGATGCAAAATCTATCATGGGTATCTTTAGTCTTGATCTTTCTAAACCGATCGATCTGAACATCCATGCTGAGAACCAGGATGCTGATAACATCATCGAACTTCTGAAACCATACTTAGTATAATAGAATGCGAAGTATCAGGACGCAGTACATTTTCTGTACTGCGTCCTTTCCTTTTTTGAGGAGAGCCTGAAAAAGCTCCCCTTTTTCTTTTATTATTTTACGATGATCGTCTCCACAGTATTCACTGCTTCTGCAAACAGTTCATCAATCTTTTCACTTAAGTTTTCTTCTGATTTGCGGATCACTTCTACATTCGGTTTGGTTACCGGATGTTTTGCCACGAAGATCGTACAACAGTCTTCGTATGGAAGAATGGAAGTCTCATAGGTTCCGATCTTCTCTGAAATATCTACGATCTCCTGTTTGTCAAATCCGATCAGTGGCCGATATACCGGCAATGTACATACATCGTTGGTTGCCATCAGGCTCTGCATGGTCTGGCTTGCCACCTGTCCGATACTTTCACCGGTAATAAGTCCCAGACATCCGTCTTCTTTTGCAAAATGCTCTGCAATCCGCATCATATAACGGCGCATGATGATCGTCAGTTCATCATGTGGGCATTTTTCATAGATATAAAGCTGAATATCGGTAAAGTTGACTACATGCAGCTTGATCGGTCCTGTATATTTGGAAACCTGCTTTGCAAGATCCACTACCTTCTGTTTGGCCCTCTCGCTGGTGTACGGCGGTGCATGGAAATAGGTTGCCTCCAGTCCGACGCCACGTTTGGAGATCATATAACCTGCAACCGGACTGTCGATTCCACCGGAAAGCAGAAGCATCGCGGTTCCATTGGTCCCGATCGGCATACCGCCAGGTCCCGGAATGATCTCGGAATAAATATAAATCTCTTCTCTTACCTCTACATGAAGCAGTACATCCGGATGGTGCACATCTACCCGGATTTCCGGGAATGCATACAGAATAGCTTCTCCGAGGTCATAATTGATCTCCATTGATTTCTTCGGATAGGTTTTCTTTGCACGACGGGACTCTACCTTAAATGTGATATTCTTATCTGGATAAACCTCATCCATGTATGCGATCACATCTTTTTTCAGTTCTTCAAATCCTTTATCCTCTACGCGGACAACCGGACAGATCCCTACAATTCCGAATACTCTTTTCAGAGCTTCTACCACTTCATCTCCGTCATAATCTCCGTCACAGTCCACATAAACTCTTCCCTGTGCTTTATAAGTATGGAATAATCCATCCAGGTCTTTTAACGAATGCCTGATCTGTCTTACCAGTGCATCCTCGAACATATAACGGTTCTTTCCTTTGATTCCGATTTCTCCATATTTTATCAAATAAGTCTGAAACTTCATTCTTTCCTCCTAATGGCGTGTGTACTTTCTAAGCATCGGTACACAATTATATAATGTTTCCAGCGTATAGTCAATTTCTTCTTCTGTAGTAAATTCTGACATACTGAATCTGAGCGTTGCGTCCAGATATTCTTTTCCGGCTCCGATTCCCTTTAACACTCCGCTGATCGCCGGATGGTTGGATGCACATGCCGAACCGGATGATACATAAATCCCCTTCTCTTCCAGTGTATGAAGAAGAACCTCACTCCGGATTCCTGCAAATCCCACACTGATGATATGTGGTGCACTTGTTTCATCATAAAGTCCGTGGATCACAGTATGATCGATTTTCTGTACTCCTTCGATAAAGTGCTGTTTCAAGGCACGCATATGTGCCACCTTTTCATCCAGGTCTGTGTAAATCGTCTTTGCTGCCAGCCCGATTCCTGCAATCCCCGGTACATTTTCTGTTCCGGAACGCATGTTTTTCTGCTGCTCGCCTCCGAAAATGATCGGTTTTACTTTTGCTTTTTCATTGATATAGATAAAACCGATTCCCTTCGGTCCATGGATCTTATGTCCGCTTACAGAAAGCATATCGATTCCCATCTTTTTCGGGTAAATCTTATATTTTCCAAATCCCTGTACTGCATCCACATGGAACAGAATATTTTTATTATAAGCCTTTACGATCGCAGATGCTTCTGCAATCGGCTGAACCGATCCCACTTCATTATTCACATACATGACCGATACCAGGATCGTCTCGTCACAGAGCGCTTCCTTTAACGCATCCAGGCGGATCCGTCCATACTCATCAACCGGAAGATAGGTCACACGATAGCCCTCCTCCTCTTCCAGGTAACGCATGGTATTGAGAATTGCCGGATGTTCAATTGAACTGGTGATCAGATGCTTGCCGGCACGGTGATTGGCACGTGCACCTCCGATCAATGCAAGGTTGTCACTTTCTGTTCCACCGGATGTGAAATAAAGTTCCTTTTCCTGCACCTTCAGAATCTTTGCAAGTGTCTCCTTCGCCTCACGGACATACGCTTCTGCATCCACACCTTTTTTATGCATGGAGGATGGATTGCCGTAATCCTCACACATCACTTTTCCGACTATATCCCGAACACACTCATAGGCTCTCGTTGTTGCTGAATTATCCAGATAAACTTCCATTTTTCTTTGTCTCCCAAACACTTCTTCTCTTTATCTTATGCAGTTCTTTGCCTGCCGGTCTACTGTTCCAGTTCAAACATCAGTACAGCAAGCGTTGCAAGTCCGGCTGTCTCTGTCCGCAGGATCCGCCTGCCCAGGGTGATGACCTTCGCCCCCATACTGACTGCTGCATCAACTTCTTCCGGTTCAAATCCACCCTCTGGTCCGATAAAAATCCCAACAGACTGTCCACTTTTAATCTGGCGGATCACTTCTCTTGTCACTTCCATACCACCTGCAAGTTCATACGGAAGCAACGTCACATCAAGCTCTTCTGCCATTTTCAGTGCTTCTTTATAAGAAAGCGGCATGGTAACTTCCGGGATCCGGCTTCTTCCGGCCTGCTTTGCCGCACTTTCTGCGATGGAATTCCAACGGTCTGCTTTTTTCGCTGCTTTCTTATCATCCAGACGAACAACAGAACGCTTCATCGCTACAGGAATCACCTGATACACGCCAAGCTCCACCGCTTTTTGCACGATCAGCTCCATCTTGTCGCTTTTGGGAAGCCCTTGGAAAAGATACAGCTTTGACGCCGGTTCCGTGTCCGCTTCCATCTCTTCCAGAATATGCAGAACCGCCACATCTTCTTCATAGGCTTCCACCTCGCACAGATAAGTTCTGCTTTCTCCGTCACTGATTTCAGCCTTTTCATGCAGCTTCATCCGGAGCACATTCTTCATATGATTAACATCTCCGCCTTCAATCCGGATCTTATCTCCGGAGATCTGCTGTGGTGTTACAAAAAAATGATGCATCTTTTCTGATCCTCTCTGCCTACGCTTTCGTTTCTTTTCTCGCTGTTACAGATACCCATTCTCCCTGATGATGAACCTCCAGGACCGTGAGACCTGCTGCCTCTACCGCTGCTTTTACCGTCTCCTCCTTGTCTTCGATGATACCACTTGTCACGTAGATACCACCGTCTTTTAACTGGTTCACGATCACCGGTGTCAGCGGCACCAGTACGTCTGCAAGAATATTCGCCACAACGATATCATAGCATCCATAACCAACTTTATCCTGAACCGCTTTATCATCAATGATATTTCCGATCATTACTTCGTATTTATCCTTTGAAATACCGTTGACTTCCATATTTTCATAGGTTGCATCAATCGCACACGGATCCAGGTCTGTTCCTACAGAATGCTTTGCACCGAACATCAGCGCCAGCATTCCAAGAATTCCACTTCCGCATCCTACATCCAGAATTCTGGTATCCTCTGTCACATATTTGCGGAGCTGACGGATGCAGAGCTGTGTGGTCTCATGCATTCCCGTTCCGAATGCAGTTCCCGGATCGATATGCACGATCATCTTGCCTTCATCTTCCGGCTTTACTTCTTCCCAAGACGGAATGATCAGGATATCATCCACATAGAACTGGTGAAAATATTTTTTCCAGTTATTGACCCAGTCCACATCCTCTGTCTGGGATTCTTCTATCGTCCCTTCACCTACTTCCACATAGGCACGCATATCTTCCAGTTCATTTTTCACAGCTTCCAGAAGACTTTCTTTATCTTCATCTTCTTCCAGATAGAAACTGATATATGCGATGCCGTCATTGATTCCTGTCTCCGGAAGGATATCAACAAACATCTGCTCTTTTTCCGCCTGTGTCATCGGAATCTTATCCTCAATCTCGATTCCCTGTACACCAAGGTCCATCAGCATACTACTGACAATGTCTTCTGCCTCGGTTGTTGTCTTTAATCTGAATTTATTCCACTTCATATTGGTTCTCCTTTTATTGTTGTCCAAGCAGATAATCAATAAACTGCTGTGCAGTACGTCCGCTTAATCCGCCATGGCTCAGTTCCCATTTGTTTGCCTCCAGAAGAAGCTTTTCCTCTTCCATCTCGACACCGTAACGATCTGCAAGCGTGGTGACAATCTTCTGGAATTCTTTTTTATCCGGTTTTCCAAAATAAATGGTCACGCCGAATCTTGCTACCAGCGAAAGTTTCTCCTGTACGGTATCATTGGTGTGCAGTTCTTCATCTCTGTCAGCTTTATCTTTGAATGTCTCACGTACCAGATGTCTTCTGTTGGAAGTTGCATAGATCAGGATATTATCCGGTTTCTTCTCCAGACCGCCTTCGATCACCGCTTTCAGATATTTGTACTCAATCTCGAATTCTTCAAAAGAAAGATCATCCATATAAATGATAAATTTATAATTCCGGTTCTTGATCTGTGCGATCACATCATTCAGGTCTTTGAACTGATGCTTGTACACTTCGATCATACGAAGTCCCTGGTCATAATACTGGTTCAGGATTGCCTTGATCGAAGAAGATTTACCGGTTCCGGCATCACCAAAAAGCAGACAGTTATTAGCTTTTTTACCCTTTACAAATGCCTCGGTATTATCGATCAGTTTCTTCTTGGCAATGTCATAGCCCACCAGATCATCCAGATGGACGTGTGCGATCTTGGTGATCGGCACGATCTGTGTTCCTTCTTCCGTATGCTCAATACGGAATGCCTTGTGAAGTCCGAAAGTTCCCACTCCGAATTCTTTGTAGAACTGGGTTACAGTTGTCTTAAATTCTTCTGAATCATCTGTCTGTGCAAGAGCTTTGCTTAAGTCGCAGATCCGATCGCGAATCCTCTTGTTAAATACATGTCCCTTGGCATTGACCGGATGATAGTCCTCAATCAGTTCCAGACTGTCTGTACCGAGCTTTTCCCCCATCTCTTTCAGATCATATTCGAACAGTTCTTTGAAAATCTGAAAATCATGAAGGGCTGCTTTATTGACGCTTCCCTCTACCTCTCCTACCACTTCGCAGGCTGTGCTGTAAGCATTCTCACTGTTGGCAAGCAGGAACGTCAGGAAGGTATGCCAGAGGTTCCCCTCGAATCCGTAGTTTGCAGCCAGCTCGATCAGCTCATTTAAATTTTCGAAAAGAAGGCTCTTCAAATCCTCTTTGTTGTAATAATCATTATCTGCATTGTCGATCAGAAATGTCATATCCCGAAGCAGATCTTCATGTTCCATATAACGATATAATATCAGTTCATTTGTTCTCATAGCCGTGTCCTCTCTTTTTCAGTCTAATAATTTCCAAGGATTTTCAGATTCAGTGCTTCTTCCCTCAGTCCACGGATCGCATTTTTCACTGCGGCATCTGCCAGATTTCCTTCAAAGTCCACAAAGAAACGATATTCCCAGCTTTTTCCTTCTACCGGCCGGGATTCGATCTTTGTCATGTTCAGGTCATTGTAAATAAAATGGGAAAGCAGATGGTACAACGATCCACTCTCATGCGGTATTTCAAAGCAAATACTGATCTTGGATGCATTTTTCAGGAATACCTTCTGGTTTGTGACAATGATAAATCTTGTACTGTTGTCAGATTCGTCATTGATCTCTCTTGCCAGGATATCCAGTCCGTAAAGCTCTGCTGCATATTCGTTGCAGACAGCTGCCTGCGTGGTATCCTGGTCTTCCATCATCTTCTTGGCCGCCATAGAAGTATTGGCAACACTGATCTGCTGCCAGGTTCCGTGTTCATCCAGGAAATGGGATGTCTGCATCAGTCCCTGTGGATGTGAATACACTCTTTCAATGCTGGAAAGTGTAGTTCCTTTCACTCCGGCAAGCATATGCTTAATCGGAAGGACCGTCTCTCCTACAATGTAATTTTCAAATTCCACCAGAAGGTCATACACCTGTGTCACCGGACCTGCGGAAGAATTTTCAATTGGAAGGACTGCATAATCTGCGCTTCCCTCTTCAATTGCTTCCATTGCATCACGGAATGACGGTACATGGAAGTTTTTCACATTTTTCCCAAAATATTTTAACATAGCTGCCTGGTTGTTGGCTCCTTCCACTCCCTGGAAGACCACACGTGCACCATCAAGATCCAGCTGATCCAGTCCGATAAAGGGAAGTCTTCCCAGAACTCCTTCCTCAGAAAGACGCTGGTACTGCAGCTTTCTGCTCATGCTCATCAGCTGTTCAAAAAGCTCCCGGATCCCTTTTTTGTTAAAATCTGTGGACACCTTTTCCGCTACGGCTGCCAGTTTCTCGTTCTCTCTTGTCTTATCAAATACTTTTCGTCCGTTCTTTATCTTATATTCTGCAACTCCTTCGCAGACCTTCATACGTCTCTCATAAAGCGTGGTGATCTGGTCATCGATCACATCCAGCTCTTTTCTCATCTCTTCCAGACTCTGCATCGTCCCACTCCTTATCGTTTTATCCTTATGTCTTCTTACGCTGACGTTACTAATTTTTCATTATAATATATTTTTTCTGTAAAATCTACATTTCTTCGCAAACCCGATCAGAAAAAACATGTAAAACTTTGTTGAAATACCCATGTTTTTGTTATATTATAGATAAAGAATATATGAACCCGCACATATTCTGCGGTTATTTTTAAGGAGGTTTCTTATGAGACATTTAATGAGTCCTTTAGATTTTTCTGTGGAAGAGCTCGATAAGCTTATGGATCTTGCAGGTGATATCGAAGCTCATCCGGAAAAATATGCACATGCTTGCGCAGGCAAAAAGCTTGCCACTTTATTCTATGAGCCAAGTACCCGTACCCGACTGAGTCATGAAGCAGCAATGATGAATCTCGGTGGTAATGTACTTGGCTTTTCTTCGGCAGCTTCCAGCTCCGCTACCAAAGGGGAAAGCGTAGCAGATACGATCCGTATGGTTTCCTGCTATGCAGATATCTGTGCAATCAGACATCCAAAAGAAGGTGCACCGATGGTTGCAGCGCAGCACTCTTCAATCCCGGTGATCAACGCAGGTGATGGCGGACATCAGCATCCTACACAGACACTGACTGACCTTTTAACCATCCGTTCTCTAAAAGGACGTCTGAATAATCTGAAGATCGGACTCTGTGGAGACCTCAAATTCGGTCGTACCGTACATTCTCTGATCAATGCCCTGGTGCGTTATGAGAACATCGAGTTTGTACTTATTTCACCGGAGGAACTCCGTCTGCCAGGTTATGTACGCAAAGACGTACTGGATAAGAAAAATATCCCATATACAGAAGTAGAACGCCTGGAGGATGCCCTTCCGGATCTCGATATCCTTTATATGACACGTGTTCAGAAGGAACGTTTCTTCAACGAGGAAGATTATGTCCGTATGAAAGATTTCTACATCCTGGACAAAGGGAAAATGGAACTTGCGCCAAAAGATATGCTGGTTCTCCATCCACTTCCGCGTGTCAACGAAATTTCTGTTGAAGTTGATGATGATCCAAGAGCTGTTTATTTCAAGCAGGTACAGTATGGTGTCTATATCCGTATGGCACTGATCCTGACACTTTTGGATATTCATGTAGATTAAGGGAGGCGAAAGACATGGTTGAAAATACACTGAACATTGGGAAAATTTCAGAGGGCTTCGTACTGGATCACATCAAAGCAGGAAAAAGCATGGATATCTACAAATATCTGAAACTTGATCAGCTTGACTGCTGCGTAGCCATCATCAAGAATGCCAAAAGTAGCAAGATGGGTAAAAAGGATATCATCAAGATTGAATGCCCGATTGATATCATTGATCTGGATATCCTTGGTTTTATCGATCATAATATCACGGTAAATATTATCGAAGATTCCAAGATTGTTGAGAAAAAAGAACTGAAACTGCCATCTGAAATCAAGAATGTGATCAGATGCCACAATCCGAGATGTATTACTTCGATTGAACAGGGACTGGATCATGTGTTTGTACTGACTGATCCGGAGGACGAAGTGTATAGATGTAAATACTGTGAAGAGAAATACAACAGAAAGCGGGGCTAGCGTCGGCTTGTTGGACTAGGCAGACAGGTGCCACGCAAAGGACGCATGAAAAAAGAAAATTTTTTCATGCGTCCTTTATTTTTTGTCTCCTTCGTACAGTAAGAAAGAAGATCTTGGTATTGCTCGTCCTGTTTTCTGCAGTATGTTTGTCCGGCACAGCATACAGTGGATATTGACAGAATGCAGTCATAGTTTTTCCGTCCATTCTTATCTTTTATCCAGTAGCTTTTTATAAGAAAGATCAATCGCAAACGCTCCAAGTGGCGCTGTCAGCACGATTGCAAGTACTGCCACCGTAAGTACCATATCCCCACAGGCAAATCCCAGCGAAAGCGGAATTCCTCCGATTGCTGCCTGCACGGTTGCTTTCGGTGTATACGCCATCATCACAAAGGCTTTTTCTTTTCCTCGAAGACTGGTTCCAAGCAGACATACAAATACACCCAGCATCCGGAACACCAATGCACCTGCGATCAAAAGCACCGCCTTGATTCCAACCTTTCCCAGATACCCGATATTGACCGTTGCCCCCACCAGTACAAACAGGAACACCTCTGCTCCGACCCAGAGTTTCCCGTATTTTACAGAGATTCTTTTTGTAACAACCTCCCGTTTTTTCTGCAGTCCAATTCCAATAAACATAATTGCGATCAGTGCAGAAAATGTGATTGCAGTTGTCATTTTATCTTCGATCGTAACCAGCAGGAACGAAATACTCAAAATGATCAGAACCTTTGTGGTATCCCGAATATGAACTTTTTTAAAAAAGCATGCCAGCAGGACTCCGATCAGCAGTCCGATCGCAATTCCCAGAATGATCGATACCGGGATATTTACAAAGCTGATGACCGAAGCCCCTTTTCCCTGCATCATTCCAACAAAGGTAGAGAATAATACGATCACATAGACATCGTCTACCGATGCTCCGGCAAGGATAAGCTGTGGGATTCCTTCCTTTACTCCATATCCTTCCTCCATCAGCTTTACCATTCTCGGCACCACAACCGCCGGTGAAACGGCCGCAAGCACTGCTCCCATAATTGCAGCTTCCAGCAAGGTGATTCCCATCAGTTTCGGTGCAATCAAAAGCATTCCCAGGAGTTCAAAGCTTGCAGGGACAAAGCACATCATTACTGCGGATCTTCCTATTTTCTTCAGTCCTGACAGATCCAGCCCAAGCCCTGCCCTTGTCAAAATGATAATCAGGGCAATTTTCCGGAGTTCGGATGAAATTCCAAGAATACTGCTGTCCAGCAGATTCAAAACATACGGTCCGAGAACCACACCGGTCGCCAACATCCCAAGCAAACCTGGCAATTTGATCTTCTGACAGATCCAGCTCATACACATTCCAACAAGCAGGATCAGCGCAATACTTAATAACATAAAAAATACCTCCTATAGACGCAGAAAAACAAAAGCGAATATGTCTTCGAAACTTCTGGTATTTGTCCATAAAAATCTTTCCCTTGATTTTAAAACAAATCCAGCATATTATCCAGATACAATTCCTCTCTTACATGCAGCTGATATTCCGGCTTTGTCATATAATACAGCAGAAATTCCAGGATCAGCGCACTTCCAAGTCCCCTGCCTTCGATCTTAAAATTTGTAAATCCCATCGGCAAATAGATATTTTTGATATCGTCTACGCTGATAAATCCCGGATTTGTCATTGCTTTTGAAAAACGATAGCCTTCCTTTGCATTTGGCGCAGTACACCGGTGTTCCTCTCCATCTTCTCCGAGATTCTTCCGGCTCACATCCTCATAACAGGCTTTCCGGTCCCTGCAGCCGAACCAACAACACTCATTACACAGGAATTCAACTTTATCCTTCTGACCTTCTGATAATGTATTCCATTTATCCAACATCTTATTCAGACGGAAATCCGGCACGACATATTGAAAATCTTCTCTCTGGATTTCCCGCAGACACTCCTGAAATTCGGTCAACACTTTCGTGGTAGATGAGACCAGATAGAACCCCGGATACTTCTTTTTCAGATAATTCACCAGCAGCTCTGAGTGCACGATCACACCGTTTTTCACACCTGTGCTTTTCTCAAACAACTGACAAAGCATATTGCATCTCTGATCCGCAAGGTGCTCTTTCCTGAGCAGAGAATTACTAAAGGTCAGACGGGCAGAAATCCCGTACTTCTGCATAAGTGCAAGCACTTCTTCCGGCTCAGCTTCTCCTGCTTCCACACGTCCTCCGCCCCACAAGCAGTCTTCCGGGGCTCCATAAATGGAACCAATCTCACACCAGTCATAGAAATACTCCCTGTGTGTATGAAACAGCGGCAAAAAAAGTCTGTACAGTTCATAAAATTCAAACAAGCCCGGAAGATGGTAATATGCTACATTTCCTCTTTCCCGACTTTGAAAACGATCATTTCTCATTTGACACTCCTACATAACTTTAATCCTCCTAAAACTACCATATTTTTCAAACGATTGTCAAACGGATTATCACGTTTTTTTATTTTTCATTCCACTCAAAAAATCATTCACACAATACTACGATATCATAAAAATTAAAGCTTTTTAAAGGGCACCGCAACAAAAAAAGAATCTATATCCTTTATGAATATGAATACAGATTCTTTTCAAAATTTCTCAATTAAAAATAAAAAAGCAAGCAAAACGATAAGCCGGGTTATGTCGTGGACGTTCATCTATCCAGTTCTGCTGTTGCCAGCAGACTCAAGCGACCAACCTGAAGCATGACGGGCCGCCATACCACTTCTTTTCGGTCTTGCTTCGGATGGGGTTTACATATGCCCTGTGTGTTACCACCCAGGCGGTAGTCTCTTACACTGCCCTTCCAACCTTACCTGCATCTGCAGGCGGTATATTTCTGTTGCACTATCCTTAGAGTCACCTCTACCGGACGTTATCCGGCATCCTGCCCTGTGAAGCCCGGACTTTCCTCGTCTGCGGCCTTTCGGCACCTGCATCCGCGAACGTCTGTCTTACTTGCCTTAGATACTTTATCACATTTTTTTATCAGTGTAAAGGATTTCTTCTACACCCCCGGATCAACCTGCAGCTCATTTCCGTCTGCTGCCGTTGTCGCAAGAGTATCACAACGTTCATTCTGCGGGTGTCCATCATGCCCTTTTACCCAATTGAAGTTCACCTGGTGCGGCTTTTTCGCTTCCAGAAGACGCTTCCACAGGTCTGTATTCTTGACCGGCTCATTCTTCCCACGCTTCCAGCCCTTTTTGATCCATCCCTCAATCCAGTGCTGATTGAATGCATTGACCACATATTGAGAATCAGAATAAAGCTCTACCTCGCAAGGTCTGTTGAGCGCTTCCAGTCCCCGGATGACAGCCATCAGCTCCATCCGGTTATTGGTTGTCCGCACATAGCCGCCGGAAAGCTCTTTAACGTGAAGTTCTCCCTTCGGGTCTACATATTCCAGAACGACTCCATAACCGCCCGGTCCGTCCGGATTACCTCTTGCCGCTCCATCTGTATAAATACTGACTTTCATAAATTGTCTCCTTATAGTTCAAATACCTGTCCCTTTTCCCGGACCCGCATGATCTTCTCCCGGTATGGTTCTGATACTTCCATTCCGATAAGCCGGTCCTGCACCTCGTACTGCTTCCACATATGCATCGGAAATACAATCTTCGTATCCGTATGCCGCATATACCAGTCAAAGCCCCAGTAAAACTGCTCTTCCTGTCTCGGGTCAAGCACGACAAATGCAAGATCGATCTTCTCACCGGCCAGCGTTTCAATCTCCTTTTGATAATCGCCGCGCATCATCCGGTTATACGCATCATCTTCCTCTTCCCAGTGCCACCAGTTCAGATCCCCTGCATGATAAATGTTCCTGTCTTCGCATCTTACCAGAAAGGCAACACCTTCATCGGTTGAGCGCAGACTTTTTACCTTTGTATCCCCGACAGTAATCTCATCCCTTTTTCGCATAAAATGTTCCGATGCACGCTGCTCCTTTTTCGCAATTCCGATATCCTTCGGGAAAATATATTCCACATCCGGATACACATCCGCAAGCTTCAGGATCTCTCTGTTAAAATGATCCGGATGGGAATGGCTGGCAAATACCAACAGCTTCTTCGCTGGATCAAACTCCGGCATCGTTCCTTCATAATAGTCAAATAATAGAATATGGGATTCCAGTTCTACTGAAAATCCGCTGTGTCCGATATACGTCACCCTCATCTGTCTGCCTACTCCTCAACATCATCATGTTCACCGACTACCGTCTCTGTCGCATAAACAATCTCCGGAAGAACATATTCCAGACACTCTTTAATGATCTTCGGACTTCCCGGAAGATTGACGATCAGGGATTTACCCCGGATACCTGCTGTTCCTCTCGTCAGCATTGCCCTTTTTCTGGTCCGTGTCATAAAAAGACGCATCGACTCTCCGATCCCCGGAATCTCCTTATCGGCCACTGCCTTTGTCGCTTCCGGAACACAGTCCTCTTCTCTGCATCCGATCCCACCGATCGTAAGGATCAGATCTGCCATCTGTGCATCCGCGATCTTTGCAAGGATCTTGCGGATAACCTCCCTGTCATTTGGTACCGGCTGTACAAGCTCTGTCTTGAAGCTGACCTGATCGAGCACTCTTCGCACGATTGGCGAACACGTATCATCCTTCTGTTTTCTGTATATCATGGTGTCTGCTGATACAATTGCTACTTTCATAGATGTCCCTCTTTTCTTTTCTCCTCACGTATAGATTTCATGGTATCTTATATGACCATTCATTCCATGAAAATGTATCCCCTAACGTATAGACTTTAGTATAACATACTCTCGGATTGCCATGCAAGTTTCCCGCCGCCAATCGAATTGATTTAAGAAAAATTTTAGATAATGATGCAAACCATACCTCCGTTGCTGTCATTGACGATCTTCTGCATGGTGTCCTGCAGTTTTGCCTGACTCTCATCTCCGATCATGGCGATCTTGTTTCGCACGCCATCCATCACCAGCTCTTCGATCGATTTTCCGAAAATATTGGTTCCCCAGACTCCATCCGGGCTCTTTGCCGCCTCGTTGATATAATTTACCAGATCCTTTGCCTGCTGCTCACTCCCCACGATCGGCGCGATCTCGGTCTCAATGTTAGCTCGGATCATATGGATAGAAGGTGCTTCCGAACGGATCTTTACTCCGTATTTATTGCCCTGACGGATTACCACTGGATCGTCCAGCCGGATTTCTTCTCTTGTCGCGCTGACTACACCGTAGCCTTTCATTTTAACCGAAGCAAGTGCATCTTTGACACTTTCATATTCTTTCTGGAGCATGGCAAGATTACGCACTGTATGGATCAGATCATATTCCCCGCTGATCTGCGTTCCGGTCAGATCACTTAACATTTCATAATAACAGCCATCTTCTACCTTGATTTCAACCGAGATCTCACCGGTATCCATGGACACACCTGTTACATTTACTGCATTTATGTAGGTACTCTGCTCCGGCTTCCGGATCTCCATCGCATCCCGGATTTCTCCTATTCTGCCCATGACTTCTCTTGCATAAGATACCAGCTCTTTCCGGACCTTGTGATCTGCTGTAAGTATTTCCACCCATTTTGGAAGGAAAAATTTTACTTCTGTGACCGGAAATGCAAAGAGCACATTTTCCATGATCCGGTGGATATCTTCTTCCCGGAGCTGTTCACAGTTGACCGGAAGTGCCGTTACCTGATATTCTTTCTGGATTTCTTCTGCCACGTTTTTTGCCTCTGCGCTGTACGGTTTCCGGGTATTGACCAAGACCACGAACGGCTTGCCAATGCTTTTCAGCTCCTGGATCGTTTTCTTTTCTGCCGCCCGGTAACTGTTTCTGGGAAGCTCTCCGATACTTCCGTCTGTCGTCACAACAATCCCGATCGTGGAGTGGTCATGGATTACCTTTTTCGTCCCGATTTCTGCCGCCTTTGTAAACGGAATTTCTTTTTCGTTCCACGGCGTTTTCACCAGACGTTCTGCTCCATTTTCCATGTAACCGGCGGCTCCCTCCACCATATAGCCCACACAATCGATCAGACGCACCTGCACACTCACATCCTTTGCGAGCTGGATTTCGGCAGCTTCTTTTGGCACAAATTTCGGCTCCGTTGTCATGATGCTCTTCCCTGACGCAGACTGCGGAAGCTCATCCACCGTCCGCTCTTTTGCATGCTCATCGGTCATTTTCGGCAGCACCAGCACATCCATAAAACGCTTGATAAAGGTTGATTTGCCACTCCGTACCGGTCCTACCACACCCAGATAGATCTCTCCATTCGTCCGGCACTGTATATCCTTGTATAAATCAAATGTATCCATACACTGTCCCCCTTTGATTGCTGATACAGTGTATGCGGGCTTTCCCCGGTTTAGAACAACTATACTGCCAGTTCACTTTTACTTTCTTGCCATCAATTTCAAAATCGGGTATGATAAATGGTAACAAAAAAACGTATTACAGGCACGTAATGCCTTTCATTTATCAGAAAATCCTATCGGGATTTTCTTACAGTCAAAAAAGGAGGTATCCTATGCACGTAGGAAGAAAAGCACAGAAAAGAGAAAAAAAAGCCATGTCTGTCTCCCTGTACGGGAATCTGTTTTTCGTTATCGTTGAGATCGTCATGGCAATCTACACCAGTTCCCAGGCAGTTCTTCTGGACGCAATCTATGACGGAGTCGAGTTCTGCATGCTCCTGCCGTCGCTTTTTCTGATTCCGCTACTTTACAAGCCATCCAATGAAAAGCACCCGTTCGGTTATATGCAGATTGAATCTATGTTTGTCGTTGTCAAGGGCATTACCATGACTGGCGTTACCGTCGGGCTGATCCTGAACAATATCGAAATCATGATCCATGGTGGCAGAAAAGTCGCTTTTGATACCATTGCCTGGTTTGAATTATTTGCATTTTTTCTGGGAATTACCGTATCCATTTATCTCAAATATAAGAATCGTCTGATGGATTCCCCAATGATCACAATGGAAATGGAAGGCTGGGAGATCGACAGTATTGCCTCTTTCGGTATGGCAATTGCCTTCTTTCTTCCGGTTCTGCTGCCTTTTCCATGGTTCAGACCCATAACACCTTATCTTGACCAGATCATTACCGTCACCTTGTCCATCTTTATGCTGCCGACGCCGATAAAGACGGTAATAACCGGACTTCGGGATCTGTTCCTGATCCCGCCGGAGGAAGAGACTGTTGATGAAATTAAAGAAACGATCGAACCTGTCCTAAATGCCTATGGTTACAAAAAACTCTACTATGACATTCTCCGTACCGGAAGAAAGCTCTGGATCAGTGTTTACATCACCTTTGACAAAGATCTGGTTTCCATTACCCGGTTTAAGATCGTACAAAATTTCTGTATCCAGGCTCTTGCGAAAAAATATACGGATTTTTATTTTGAACTTCTGCCGGATATTGTGTTTACCACGGATGATGAGGCATTGACCAATCATATCGTAAGCCAGTCGGAAGAAGTGGATCAGAATGCAGAATTTACAGACTGAATTATCTGATCTTTATTCTTTAAAAATACTCATTTTCCAAGAAAAGCTGCCTTAATCGGCAGCTTTTCCTTTAAATTCTTTGATTGGATTCTTGATAAATTTTATGTACTGCTTTCTCAGCCATTCGATCAGCTTCGTCAGATACCGAAGTACCGGCTCGGTCGCGATAGAGAATACTACAAAAAGCATAATGCATTTTCTGGACATTCCCGTAATCGCAAATAACTGTGGCAGGAAGATACTGCATCCTAACAGTCCGATCACGCATCCGATCCAGACAATCATACGCAGTGCATTCATCGGCTGGCAGATCCGGTAAAGGATCATGAATCCGACAATTGCAAGCAGCATCGTCGCCGCCGTAGAAATATCTTTGGATGCAACTCCGAACGTCTGTCCAAATACAACCAGCGCACCAACCGCAAGTACATCCGTAAGTCCTGCCGGAAGTGCCTTTAAGAACACATTGGTCAGGAAGTGTCCCTTAATGATATCCCGGTTCGGCTGCAGTGCCAGGAAGAATGCCGGAACACCGATCGTATACATGCTGATCAGCGATACCTGGGATGGCTCCAGCGGATAGGTAATCATAAAGACTGCCGAGAAAATTGCAAGCAGGAAGGAAAAAATATTCTTCACCAGGAACAGACTTGCTGAACGCTGAATGTTATTGACAACTCTTCTTCCTTCCAGAACAACCTCCGGCATCCTTGAAAAATCGGATTCCAGAAGCACCACCTGGGACGCCTGGACCGCCGCATCGCTTCCTGATGCCATCGCCACCGAACAGTCTGCATCCTTCAGGGCAAGTACATCATTAACACCATCACCGGTCATAGCGACCGTCATTCCCTGCTTTTTCAGTGCCTGCACAAACTGTCTTTTCTGTTCCGGGATTACCCTTCCGAAGACCGTATATTTGCTCACCGCAAGGGCAATATCTTCTTCGGTCTTTAATGTTCCCGCATCCACGTAATTCTCTGCGCCTTCAATTCCGGCCTGCTTCGCAGTCTCCGATACGGTGATCGGATTATCACCCGAAATAACTTTTATCGCAACACCCTGGTCCGCAAAATATTTGAAAGTCGCAGGCGCTTCTTCTCTGACTTTATTGAGAAGGAGGACATAACCAAGCGGCGTTACCGTTCCAGTCAGCGGCTTACCATCCGGCTCTCCATCATAGCTTCCAAATACCAGTACACGGAACCCCCTGGACGTATACTGTTCTATTCTTCCCTGATACTTTGTATAATCCTCACGCAGGACAAATTCCGGTGCACCAAGCACATATGCCTGATCTTTGAAAATTACTCCGCTGTATTTGACCGTGGAAGAAAAAGGAATCACTTTTTCCGGCACTTTATCTGAATGCTCTGTAAAATGTTCTTGCATCGCATGCATCGTGCTGTTATCCGCGTCCATTCCTTTGACAAAATCGCCGATCATCCGGTTCAGATCCGGCATCTTTTCTTCGTCATAGGCCTTGGCTTTCACCACTTCACTGACACACATACTGTCTTCTGTGATCGTACCTGTCTTGTCAACACAAAGCACATTAACCCGCGCCAGAGTCTCGATACTCTTCATATCATGGAGCAATACCTTTTTCGATGCAAGACGCATTGCACTTACCGCAAGTGCCACGCTTGCAAGAAGATATAATCCTTCCGGGATCATGCCGATCACTGCAGCAACCATGGAGATAATACTCAGCCGGAAGCTGTCGTGATTATAAAAATAACTCTGCACAAACAAAATGATTCCTATCGGAATCAGTGCGATTCCGACCATTTTTACCAGCTTGTCCAGGGAACGGATCATCTCCGACTGTTCCCCCTGCTGCATGGCTTTTGCTTCCAGAGTCAGCTGTGAAATATAGGAATCCGCTCCAACCTTGTCCAAGCGTGCATGACAGCTTCCTGATACCACAAAACTACCTGACATCAGACGGTTTCCACGCTTTTTCGTGATCTCATCAGATTCACCGGTAAGTAAAGATTCATTGACCTGAACCTCGCCAGCCTCAACAACCGCATCTGCACAGATCTGGTTCCCTGCACGAAATACAACAATGTCGTCCACAACCAGCTGATCCGCCTCCAGATTCAGCGATACCCCTCCACGGATTACTTCTGCGTGCGGTGCATTCAGCATGGTCAGCCTATCCAGTACTTTCTTGGAACGGATCTCCTGAATGATCCCGATCAGTGTATTGCAGATGATGACCGGCAGGAATGTCAGATTTCGAAAAGAACCTACCAGGCACAGCAGAATCGCCAGAATCAGAAAGATCAGGTTGAAATAGGTAAATATATTATTATGAACAATCTCTTTTGTCGTAAGTCCCGGTGGAGCAACCTCATCATTGGTCCAGCCATTCTCTTCCCTTATCCGGATCTGCTCGGGATTAAGACCTACCCGGTAGTCCGGAACCACACGCTGGATCTCGCCGCGAACGACTTCTTCCTCTTGTGTTTCTTTTTCTTTTTTTCCGAATTTCATACAAAAAATCCTCCTGTATACACGTCATTATACGCCTATACGGAAGGATTTTCCATTAAGACTTTATGAAATTTCTTTGAAACTTTAATCCCACGGAAGGTTACTGTATTCACTGCGCCCGTCACGCATCATCAGTTCACTTACCGCATCCTTTGCGGGTTTGCCTTCAAAAAGTACCTGATTGACCTTTTCCACGATCGGCATGGATACCTCATATTTTTCAGCCAGCTCTCTTGCCGCTTTTGCTGAATACACGCCCTCAACTACCATTTTGACCTCAGCCATCGCTTCTTCCATCGTCATTCCCTCACCGATCAGAACACCTGCCTTACGGTTGCGACTGTGCTTACTTGCACAGGTGACGATCAGATCACCGATTCCGGTAAGTCCGGTAAAGGATTCCAGCTTTCCGCCCATCTTTACACCAAGTCTTGTGATCTCCGCAATTCCTCTGGTGATCAGTGCAGCTTTGGTGTTATCCCCGTATCCTAGTCCATCTGCAACTCCGGCTGCAAGTGCGATTACATTTTTCAGGGAACCGCCAAGCTCAATTCCTTTAATATCCGGACTTGTGTAGACACGGAATACATCATTCATGAAAATTTTCTGCAGATAAATGGCGGTTTCTTCTGTCTCTGCTCCGACTACAACCGTTGTCGGAAGTTCGCGGCTTACTTCTTCTGCGTGACTTGGACCAGAAAGAACAGCTACATTTGCCTGCGGAATCTCTTCTTCAATCTGCTCAGAAAGTGTTTTTAAAGTACCCTCTTCAATTCCTTTTGCCACATTGACCAGAATTTGCTCTTCCTTTACATACGGGCACATTTTCTTCGCCGTAGCTCTGGTTGCCATAGACGGAACTGCAAGAACGACCACATCTTTTCCTTCCACACTTCCCTGCAGATCTGTTGTGATCTCGATCTCCTCCGGGATATGAACGCCCGGAAGCTTACTTGGATTTTCCCGCTTTTCTCTGATCTCATCTGCTTCTTCTTTTAAATAAGACCAGATGGTTACATGATGTCCGTTTTTATTCAGTACCAGGGCCAGAGACGTTCCCCAGCTTCCTGAACCGATAACTCCGATTTCTGCCATAAATTATTACCTCTTATTTTTCTTTTTTGAAAAACTGATCTTGCTCTCTGTACCATTTCTCAGACGTCCGATATTCGCATGGTGACGGATAAATGCAGAGAGAACAAAAAGTGCTCCGATTCCATACATTTCAAACAGATACTTCTGCGCCATTCCAAACATTCCCATCTGTCCGTCAACGACGAGTCCGACAAGGAACAGTACGGAAATCACCAGCGATCCCAGTGATACATAACGTGTCACGGCAACAATTACGATAAACACGATCAAACATACTGCCGCAATCCGAATATCTGTAGATAAGATCATACCTGCCGTAACTGCAATTCCCTTTCCGCCCTTGAACTTCAGATAGAATGGAAAATTATGTCCGAGCACTGCCCCAAAACCTGTATACAGCGAAAGGAGCGGTAAAATATCTGCGTGAGACTGTCCGTAAATTCCGCGGACCACCAGAACTGCGATCACGCATTTGAAGCAGTCACCTAGCAGGGTGATCATTCCGGCTTTGATTCCCATGGTGCGAAGTGCATTGGTAGAACCTGCATTTCCGCTTCCCATCTTGCGGATATCTACCCCCTGAGTTTTTCCATAGAAATAGCCAGTCTGAAACAGACCAAATATATAGCCGATCAGCAAACATACAAGACGTTCCATCTTATTTGTCCTTCTCCTTTCTCTCCCTGATAAAGAATTTAAGAGACGTTCCACGGAAGCCAAACGCTTCACGGATCTTATTCTCCAGATATCTCGTATAAGAGAAATGCATCAGTTCTTTATCATTTACAAAGATGACAAATGTCGGCGGTTTGACCGCTACCTGGGTAATATAGTAAAGTTTCAGCCGTTTTCCCTTATCTGACGGCGGCTGCTGCATTGCAACAGCTTCGGTCATGATCTCGTTAAGGACACCCGTAGCCACACGGAGCGTCTGGTTCTCAATAACGGTGTCGATCATGTCAAAGAGCTTCGGAAGTCTCTGGCCTGTCAGTGCAGACACATACATGATCTCTGCGTAAGGCAGGAAAGACAACACCATCCTGATCTGATGCTCATATTCCCTCGTGGTCTTATCGTTCTTTTCAATGGCATCCCATTTATTTACAACAATGATGACACCTTTTCCACGCTCATGTGCGATTCCTGCGATCTTGGCATCCTGCTCGGTTACTCCTTCTGCCGCATCGATCACAACCAGGACCACATCCGCTCTTTCTACTGCCGTAACTGTACGGATAATACTGTAGCGCTCCAGTTCCTCTTTGATCTTATTCTTACGGCGAAGTCCTGCTGTATCAATGAATACATACTCTTTTCCATTGTGCACTACTTCCGTGTCAATGGCATCTCTTGTAGTTCCGGCAATATCGGATACGATCACACGGTCTTTTCCGATCAGACGGTTGATGATCGAAGACTTCCCAACGTTCGGTTTCCCAACGATTGCAACTCTCGGACGGTCATCTTCCTCTTCCTGGCCTGCCCCTTCCGGAAAATATGCCAGAACCTTATCCAGCATATCTCCGATTCCAATTCGTTCCGATGCTGAGATCGGAACCGGATCTCCGATTCCCAGATTATAAAATTCATACACATCCGGCATCATCTTGTTAAAATTGTCCACTTTATTGACAACAAGGATGACTGGCTTGTGGGAGCGGCGGAGCATATCTGCCACTTTTGAATCGGAATCTACAAGTCCCTGCTTTACATCTGTCATAAACAGGATCACATCTGCAGTGTCAATGGCGATCTGTGCCTGCTCTCTCATCTGGGAGAGGATCACATCACGGCTGTCCGGCTCGATTCCACCGGTATCGATCAACGTAAATTCTTTATCGAGCCAATTCACTTCTGCATAAATTCTGTCGCGGGTAACACCCGGCGTATCTTTAACGATTGCTATCTTTTCTCCTGCCAGTGCATTAAAAAGCGTCGACTTTCCAACGTTCGGCCGCCCTACAATGGCAACAACTGGTTTACTCATATTTTCTTCCTCCTGATATTTATTCGGAATTCTGCTTCTATATCATACTAGATTTCTTCAAAAAATGCAATTTTTTAACGCCTCTTTCTTGTCATTGCTTTTAAATAATGGTATAAAAGATAAGTAAGATTAGATAAAAAGCACTTAAAACGCTTATTATAAGGAGGCACTCATGACAAATATCGAACTTATGGAAAAAGCTCTTCCGACAGCACCACTTAAAATTGCTGCCCTGGAAAGCTGCAAGGATCTGGCAGAAAAAGTGGATCAGTACATCGTATCGTTCCGCAAAAATTCTCTGCATGATTTTCTGGATCCTGCAATCTATTCATCTTATGAAGCTGATTCTTATCTTGCAAAGAACAGTTGCCCACGTTTTGGTTCGGGGGAAGCAAAGGGAATGTTTGGCGAAAGTATCCGCGGAAAAGATCTCTTTATTATGGTGGATGTCTGCAACTACAGCCTGACATACACAGTAAACGGACATATCAATCATATGTCACCGGATGATCACTATCAGGATCTGAAGCGTATCATCTCCGCTTCTACAGGAAAGGCACACCGTGTAAATGTAATTATGCCATTCCTTTACGAAAGCCGCCAGCACAAGAGAACCAAACGCGAATCTCTGGACTGTGCAATGGCTCTGGAAGAATTAACCGCAATGGGTGTATCTAACATTCTGACATTTGACGCACACGATCCGCGTGTACAGAATGCGATCCCACTCAATGGTTTCGACAGCTTCAACCCTCTGTACCAGTTCATCAAAGCTCTGTTTAAAGCAGAACCGGATCTGAAAGCAGACAAAGACCATCTGATGATCATCAGCCCGGATGAAGGTGCAATGCAAAGAGCCGTATACTTCTCCAACGTACTCGGTGTTGATATGGGTATGTTCTACAAACGCCGTGATTATTCTACCATCGTAAATGGTAAAAATCCGATCGTTGCACATGAATTCTTAGGTGACGATGTACATGGAAAGACCGTTATCATCATCGATGACATGATTTCTTCCGGTGAAAGTATGCTGGATGTTACCAGGCAGTTAAAAGACCGCGGAGCTGAGCGTGTATTTGTATGTACTACTTTTGGTCTCTTCACAGAAGGTCTTGACAAGTTCGATGAATATTATGAAAAGGGCTATCTGGACAGACTGATCACAACCAATCTGACCTATCTGCCTCCTCAGCTTCATGATAAACCGTATTTCATTGAAGCAGATATGAGTAAGTTCCTTGCACTGATCATTGATTCGATGAATCATTCTACATCTATTAGTGCGGTTATGAATCCGACGGATAAGATTCATGATTTACTTGCGAAGAGAAATATGAGATAAATTTTGTTGGCGGGAAAGTAAGTTTAATTGACGGACGGACGCTACAAGAAAATCACGACCACCGGCTTAGCCGGTGGTTTGCTTTGACCCTATAAGGGTCTCTTACCGGCACTGGAGTCTAAAGACTCATCGAAATAGATTCGCCAATCGCAACATCACTTACCCACCAAGCCCTTTCGGGCTTATTTTATTTGTTATGTTTTACTGGCTCACCCGTGAACGGGTCAATATACTCTTTCAGTGTCATTTGATCATATTCCAAATCACTCTGTAACTGATTTGCTATATATTCCTGTATTTTCTTCGCATTTTTTCCTACCGTATCTACATAGTATCCCCTGCACCAGAAATGTCTATTTCCGTATTTGTACTTCAAATTTGCATGGCGTTCGAATATCATTAATGTACTCTTACCTTTTAGATATCCGACAAAATACGATACGCTTATGCTTGGTGGAATTTCAACCAACATATGCACGTGATCTGGACATATTTCTGCTTCTACAATTTTTACACCTTTTCTTTTGCATAGCATACTTAATATATTTGCAATATCTTGCTTAATCTTTCCATATGCTACTTTTCTTCTGTATTTTGGTGCAAAAACGATATGATACTTACAATTCCATTTCGTATGTGATAAACTATTACTATCCATATGGATACCTCCTTTGTCAAATAATGCGGTTGGCGAACCTAACATTATTATAGCACTGGAGGTTTTATACTGTAAGCTGAAGCAACTTCAACCACCCGCACAGCAGGTGGTTTATTTGTTTTCCAAAGTTCCGTTTTTCGGATCAACGAAAAACTCCACAATGTAAAACAGGGCCTTGCCCTAACAATATAAAAATGCCGTAAAATCAGTATTTTTCATGATTTTACGGCATTTTTATTTTTTATACTATCCTGTCCCCATCAAAGAATTCCTGTCCGGTCGGGTATGTATAGGAATCTCCGATTTCATGGAGAAGGACGACTTTTAATTTATTATTCAGTGTTTTTTTATCCAGCTTGATTGCTTCGGTAAGCTGTGGGAGTGGGACATCGGCTTTTACCGGAAGTTTATAAGCTTCCAGGACTTTCCGGATATGCTCGGCTTCGCCTTTTTTGGTGAGTCCTTTCTCTTCAGCAATCTTTGTGATCTGGTACATTCCGATGGCTACGGCTTCACCGTGGCTTTCTCTTTCATAGTGGAAGTGCTGCTCAATGGTGTGGGCAAGGGTATGTCCGAAGTTCAGTAGAATCCTCTCTCCGGTATCAAACTCGTCTTCTTCCACGACGCGGCGTTTGATATCGACACAGGTTGCGATCACATCGGTTAAATGCTCTTTCAGATTCTCATAGCATCCGCATTTTTCCAGAAGATCAAAAAGCTTGCGGTCTTTGATGCATCCGTATTTGATAACCTCCCCCATGCCATCCGTCACGTAACGCTCCGGCAAGGTTTCCAGCACATCCGGATCGATCAGTACCATCTTCGGCTGATAAAAAGCACCTACCAGGTTCTTACCCTGTGGAAGATCGACTGCAACTTTTCCACCAACAGAAGAATCTACCTGTGCAAGAATGGAAGTTGGAATCTGTACGAACTTGATTCCTCTAAGAAAGGTCGCTGCCACAAATCCGGCAAGGTCTCCTACCACTCCACCGCCAAGTGCAACGATCAGGTCTGTTCTGGAAATCTTTGCTTCCAGAAGAGAGCTGTATACCCCTGGAAGTGTTTCGAATGCTTTTGACGGTTCTCCATGTGGAATCACGGTTTCCGCACACTCATATTTTTCAGAAAGATTTTTCTTAAGCGCTTCTCCGTAATAAGAATAAACTCTGTCATCGGAAATGATCATGATCTTTGATCCCTGATATACTTCCGCTATTCTTTCTGCTGCTTCTTTCAGAATTCCTCTTTCAATATAGATCGGATAGCTGTGTTCCTTTAAATCTACCGTCATTTTCATCGTTTTGTTCCTCCCAGGCTGCTGTTTTTTACATTTCTTTACCGACTGCTTTTGCGATTCCGGTAATCTCTTTTAACAGTGTATCATATTTTTCCGGTTTCAGCGACTGTGCTCCGTCACAAAGTGCCGTTTCCGGACTGTTATGTACTTCGATGATCAGCCCGTCCGCTCCTGCTGCAACTGATGCTTTTGCCATCGGATCAACCAGCCACCATTTTCCTCCTGCGTGGCTCGGGTCTACAACTACCGGAAGATGGCTGAGTTTTCTTACTACCGGAATAGACTGAAGATCCAGTGTATTTCTGGTATAAGTCTCGAAGGTACGGATTCCTCTTTCGCAGAGGATAACATTTGGATTTCCGGATGCCATAATGTATTCTGCTGACATCATCCATTCTTCGTAAGTTGCATTAAGTCCTCTCTTCAAAAGGATCGGTCTCTTTGTCTGTCCGAGCTGTTTTAACAGGTCATAGTTCTGCATGTTACGTGCACCGATCTGGATCAGGTCTACCTTTTCATCGAAGATTTCCAGATATTCCGGTGACATCAGCTCTGTTACGATTGGAAGCCCTGTCTCTTCTCTTGCTGCACATAAGATTTCCAGACCTTCAAGGCCCAGTCCCTGGAATGAATATGGGCTTGTTCTCGGCTTGAATGCACCACCACGGAGCATATTTGCACCAGATGCCTTAACAGCCTTTGCGATCTCGATCACCTGCTCTTCTGACTCCACAGAACAAGGTCCGGCGATCAGTGCCAGATGTCCGCCACCAACTTTGACACCAGATACATCTACGATGGTATCGTCCGGATGGAATGCACGGTTTACAAGTTTATAAGGTTCCTGTACATGCATAACTTTCTCAACAGAAGAGTCTACTTCGAAAAGCTTTGGATCCACACGGACCGTATCGCCGATACATCCGATAATTGTAAGATCCTCACCTTTTACAGTATGTACTTCCAGTCCCTTTGCACGGACCATATTCTCAACTCGTTTTACGTTTTCATCACTTGTTCTTGGTTTTAATACGATAATCATAATCTTTTTTCCCTTTCTCTTCTCTCTACTAATCATCGAATATGTCTTTTAGAAGTTCCTTCGGAATTTCCTATGAAACAAAAAACCCCCGTCTTCTGTAAAAACAGAGGACGAGAGTATTATATACTTCGTGGTTCCACCTCATTTTACAATTGTCTCACGACAACTGCCTCGTCAGGTACGTCGTTCATAACGGTTATACCCTTGCAGATAACGGCTGCTACCGGAAATACCTATTAACAATTCTTCAAAAGAATGCATTCAGTATCCTACTCCAAGAGGAATTCAATATAATCTTCGGTATCCTTCTTCCACCGATAAAGGACTCTCTGTGACGTCTTATTATATTTACTACTTCTTTTCATTGTATTTTGATAGTAGAATATGTAATTTTTTAAATCTATAGCTTATGTTACACGAATCAATAGGCTTTGTCAATCATTTTTCAGCAAATTAACGCGAGAAATATTTTTCTTTGATAATATCAACCGGCATTTCTTTTCCTGTCCAGAGTTCAAATGATGCAGCACCCTGATATAACAGCATATTCAGACCGTTCAGTGTCTGGCATCCTGCTGCTTTTGCTTTCTTCAGGAATAACGTCTCTTCCGGATTGTAGATTACATCAAATACAAACAGATCTTTTCTGAACACACTGTCATCTGTGATGATACATCTGTCTGTCTTCGGTGCCATACCGATAGAAGTTCCGTTTACCAGAATTGCACTTTCTGCGATCTCCTTTTTGAGGGCTTCCGGGTCAGAGAAGTCATAGAGGTTGATCTTGCAGTCTGTCTTCTCATGAAGTTTCTCGATTGTCTTCTCCGCACGTGTGAAGAATTCATCACGGATGTTGAATACCGAAATCTCTGCTACTTTGTCAAGTGCTGCCTGGATCAGAATCGCTGCTGCTGCTCCACCCGCTCCAAGAAGTGTCATCTTCTTGCCAATGATATCAACGCCTGTCTCACTGACTGCACGCATGAATCCGATTCCGTCTGTCGTATAACCTGTCAGGACACCGTTATCATTTACAACAGTGTTGACCGCCCCACCGATCTCAGATGCCGGTGAAAGTCTATCAACCAGTGAGCACATCAGATTCTTGTCAGGCATAGTCAGGTTGAATCCTCTGACTCCCATGACTTTCAGACCATCTACTGCTGTCTTTAAGTTATCTGTTCCAACATCAAATGCCAAATATGCGTAATCCAGCTCCAGCTGGCGAAATGCCTCGTTATGCATCATTGGGGAAATGCTGTGTGCTACCGGACTCCCCAGTAATCCGGTAAGGACTGTATGTCCTGTAATCTCGTATGCCATTATCTCTTCCTCCTACGTTACATTTTCACACTGTAAAGTGCTACTTTTGTCCTTTATCATACCATATTTTTCAAAATACGCAAGCATCGTTATTAAAAAGACGATATTTTCTGCCTTTAAAAAAACATTTTGAAAAATTTTGAATACCAAATAAGAATGAATGTTCCTATGTAACAAAAAGAGTATCACGTTTCTTCTTGTTCACGTGATACTCTTTCTTTCATGGCTTCTGACTGTTACTGCTGATATACGTTTTACTTTTTCATTTACAATCTGTTTTATTTTACACCATAGTCCACCTGGTACATATGTGAAATCAGGCGGAAGATCTGACTGGTATATCCCCATTCATTATCATAAAAACTGATCAGTTTGAAAAAATGACCGTTTACCTGGATTCCTTCCCTTGCATCAAAAGAGGATGCGTGATTATCTCCGATAAAATCGGAAGAAACAACTTCATCATCCACATAATCCAGAATCTCCTTAAGAGTTGTTTCGGAAGCTTCCTTCATTTTCTTGCAGATATCTTCATAAGTGGTTTCTGTCTTCAACGCGACATTCAGATCCACAATGGATACATCTGAAGTCGGTACACGATAAGAAATTCCATTCATGCGGTCCTTTAACGCCGGAATAACAAGTGAGATTGCTTTTGCAGCTCCTGTTGAAGATGGAATCAGATTTCCGAATACAGCACGACCTGTACGCCAGTCTTTCAGCGAACGGCAGTCAACTACCTTCTGTTTTGCTGTAGCTGAATGGATGGTAGACATCAGACCATACTCTATTCCATAATTATCCTCCAATACCTTACAGATCGGTGCAAGACAGTTTGTTGTGCAAGATGCATTTGAGACGACCTGCATAGATGACTGATAAAGTTCATGATTCACTCCCATTACAAATGTCGGTGTGTCCTGATCTTTAGCCGGTGCAGAGATGACCACTTTCTTTGCTCCACCCCGGATATGCGCCATTGCTTTTTCTGTCGTACAGTAAGCACCTGTCGCATCTATAATGTATTCTGCTCCACACTCTCCCCACGGAATGTCAGCAGCATCATTTTCTGAATACACTCGGATCTTCTCACCATTTACAACAATTCCATCCTCATATTTTTCCAGACTTCCCTGGAAACGTCCAAAGATCGAATCGTAACGGATCATATAAATCATATAATCCAGATCTGCGTTTCTCACATTGATCCCACAAATTTTAAATTTTTCCGGCTGATTGATGGCAATGCGGAATGCAACTCTTCCAATACGTCCAAATCCGTTTATGCCGATTGTTATTGCCATATTAAATACCTCCCTGTATATGACATATTGATACTCTTTGTATCTTCTTCCCTTGCAATAACAGTCCGCCACAATCTATTGCGAGTGTAACACACTTTTTTTTGAAATGCTACCGAAATGGCAGTAATTAATCATTTAACAGGATTCTTATTTTTTTAACAGGATTCCCATTTTTTTAACAAAAAAAGGATGCGCTTTTTCAAACGCACCCTCTGTCACTTTTTATGCAATTACTCTGACTTTCAGAACGCCCTCGATCATTTCCAGACCTTTTACCACGTCTTCTGTCACATCATTATCCACATCGATCATCGTATATGCATAGCTGCCACGGCTCTTATTCGTCATATCATCGATATTGACATTATCCTTTGCCAGAAGCGCAGTAAACTGACCGATCATGTTCGGAATATTCCTGTGCAGGATCGTAATTCTTGTCTTATCCCTTACACCCATATCACATGCCGGGAAGTTGACAGAATTACGGATATTTCCATTTTCCAGGAAATCCTTCAGCTCTTCTACTGCCATCTTGGCACAATTGTCTTCTGATTCAGCAGTTGACGCTCCCAGATGCGGAATAACAATCGCATGCTTCACTCCTGCGATCTCCGGTGTCGGAAAGTCAGTTACATAGCGTCCGACTTTTCCACCAACAAGTGCATCCACAATGTCTTCACTGTTCACCAGTACATCTCTTGCAAAGTTCAGGATCACAACGCCCTCTTTCATCAGACTGATGGCATTCTTATTGATCATACCCTTTGTATCTTCCAGTGCCGGTACATGGATTGTGATATAATCACACTCCTTGTAGATCTCATCTACATTCTTAGTGTGATGGATACTTCTTGAAAGTCTCCATGCAGAATCTACAGAAACATATGGATCATAGCCATACACTTCCATCCCAAGATGCGTAGCCGCATTCGCAACCAGGACACCGATTGCACCAAGACCGATCACACCAAGCTTCTTTCCCTGGATCTCACAGCCTGCAAATGCTTTTTTCGCTTTTTCTGCATCTTTGGCAATATTGCCATCCTCTTCGTTCTCCTGTACCCAGTTGATACCGCCAAGGATATCTCTGGATGCAAGCAGCATACCGGCGATCACCAGCTCTTTTACACCATTGGCATTTGCCCCTGGTGTATTAAATACAACGATTCCCTGCTCCGCACATTTGTCCAGTGGAATATTATTTACACCGGCCCCGGCACGGGCAATCGCTTTTAAATCTTTATCAAATTCCAGTTCATGCATTCCGGCACTTCTTACAAGTACCGCATCTGCTCCTGCCATCTCACCGGCAAGTACATAGTCATCACTGAATTTCTCCAGTCCAACAGGAGAAATCGGGTTTAGGCAAAAATATTTATACATATTACAGATTCTCCTCCTCAAACTTCTTCATAAATGCAACCAGGGCTTCCACACCTTCGTATGGCATTGCGTTATAAATACTTGCACGCATACCCCCAACAGTACGGTGTCCTTTCAGATTCTCAAGGCCTGCTTCTTTTGCCTCTTTTACAAATTTGGCATCCAGCTCGTCACTGCCTGTCACAAATGGTACATTCATAAGAGAACGGTCTTTCTTTTCTACCGTACCTTTGAACAGTTTGCTCTGATCCAGGTAGTCATAGAGCAGTTTGGCTTTCTTTTCGTTGCGTTCTTTCATAACTTCCAGTCCGCCCATCTTTTTGAGCCATTTAAATACCTTACCGCAGATATAGATTCCGTATGCCGGCGGTGTATTGTAAAGAGAACCTGCGTCTGCATGTGTCTTGTATGTAAGCATGGTCGGTGTTCCCGGAAGTACATCCTCTGTAATCAGATCTTCACGGATGATTGCGATAACAACACCCGCTGGTCCGACATTCTTCTGGACTCCACCATAGATGAGACCATATTTTGTCACATCTACAGGCTCAGACAGGAAGCAGGATGATACATCCGCTACCAGTGTCTTGCCTTTCGTGTTCGGAAGTTCCTTAAATTTGGTTCCGTAAATTGTATTATTTTCGCAGATATATACATAATCTGCATCTTCATCAACCGGCAGATCCGAACAGTCAGGAATGTACGAAAAGGTTTTATCCTCGGACGATGCGATCTTATTCACCTTTCCATATTTGGATGCCTCGGCAGCTGCCTTTTTAGCCCACTGCCCGGTAACAATATAATCCGCTACTTTGTTCTTCATCAGATTCATTGGAATCATTGCAAACTGCTGGCTTGCGCCACCCTGAAGGAACAGTACTTTATAATTATCCGGGATTCCCATCAAATCACGAAGATCCTGTTCAGCGGTTTCAATGATTTCAGCAAAAGCTTTCGAGCGATGACTCATCTCCATAACGGACATTCCACATCCTTTGTAATCCAGCATCTCATCTGCTGCTTCTCGTAAAACTTCTTCCGGCAGTACTGCCGGTCCTGCTGAAAAATTGTAAACTCGTTTCATATTACTCCTCCATTCCTGCTCTGCGTATCTGTCGCTGCATATGTTTTTTAGTTTGTCTGCTGTTTTTCCTGCAGATCCTTCTCGTCAAAAGCTTCACTGATCGGAGCACCTGGAGCAACCATCGGCCATACCTTGTCATCGCTGTCGATCTGGCAGTCAATCACCACCGGACCGCCTGCATTTAAAGCAAACTTAAATGCATCTGCGAATTCTTCTCTGGTCGTAGCTCTTACCGCTTTCGCCCCCATCGCTTCTGCGAGTTTCACAAAATCTACTGCATCATTCAGAACAGTTGCTGAATAGCGCTGTCCGTAAAACAGATTCTGCCACTGTCTTACCATACCAAGCACATGGTTGTTCACTACAACCTGGATGATCGGAATGTTATAACGCGCCGCTGTTGCAACTTCATTCATATTCATACGGAAGCATCCGTCTCCGGCGATATTGACTACCGTCTTCTCCGGTCTGCCCATCTTGGCTCCGATTGCGGCTCCAAGACCGTATCCCATGGTTCCAAGACCACCTGACGTAAGCAGTGTTCTCGGTTTTGTGAATTTATAATACTGCGCTGCCCACATCTGATGTTGTCCAACTTCTGTGACGATGATCGCATCACCTTCTGTCTGTTTGTAAATCTCTTCGATCACATACGGACCGGTCAGACTTTCCGGATGATAGGCAAGCGGGTATTTTGCTTTATATTCCTGGATCTTTTTGATCCACTCGGTGTGTTCCTGCTGTGGCAGTTTTTCATTAACTGCCGCAAGCACTTCTTTGATATCTCCAACCACACCTTCATCGATAATGACATTTTTGTTCATCTCTGCCACATCAATATCAAACTGGAGAATTTTTGCATTACTTGCAAATTTATTTGGATTACCTGTGACACGGTCGGAAAATCTTGCACCGACTACGATCAGAAGATCGCTTTCACTGACTCCAAAGTTCGATGTCTTGGTACCATGCATACCAAGCATTCCTGTATAAAGTTCATCAGTTCCCGGAAATGCACCTTTTCCCATCAGGGAATCACATACCGGACACTGTACCTTGTCTACGAATGCACGGAGTTCTTCACTTGCATCAGATAATATAGCTCCGCCTCCGACGAATACAAACGGACGCTTTGCTTCTTCGATCATCTCTACTGCCTTGTCAATATCTTCCATGCAGATTTCTTTTTTGTATTTTACGATTGGCTGGATTTTGACAGGCTCATACTCTGCTTTATTGCCTGTCACATCTTTCGGGATATCGATCAGCACCGGTCCCGGTCTTCCGGACTGTGCGATCTCAAACGCCTTGCGGATCGTCTTTGCAAGATCATTGACATTCTTCACAATAAAATTATACTTTGTGATCGGCATCGTAATACCGGTAATGTCAATTTCCTGGAAGCTGTCTTTTCCAAGAAGCGGTACCCCTACATTACAGGTGATCGCAACGATCGGAATAGAATCCATAAATGCGGTCGCAATTCCTGTTACGAGATTTGTTGCTCCAGGTCCACTGGTTGCGAAACACACCCCAACCTTACCAGTGGCACGCGCATATCCGTCTGCCGCATGAGAAGCTCCCTGCTCATGCGATGTAAGGATATGTCTGATTTCATTACTATGCTTATATAATTCATCATATACATTTAAAATTGCACCGCCCGGATATCCGAATACGGTATCCACGCCTTGCTCTTTTAAACACTCTATCAGTATTTCTGCACCATTTAACTGCATTGTACATTCCCCTTGTCCAGATTTTATTTTATTTGTGTGGAACTTCCAGAACTGCTCCACGGTTTCCTGAAGTTACCATTGCTGCATATCTTGCAAGATATCCTGTTGTAACTTCCGGTTCTCTTGGCTGCCATTTTTCTTTTCTTCTTGCAAGTTCTTCATCTGAAATTCTTGCATTTAATTTCAGGTTCGGGATATCGATCTCGATGATATCGCCTTCCTCAATCAGTGCTACCGGACCGCCGACTGCCGCTTCCGGTGATACGTGTCCGATAGAAGCTCCACGGGATGCACCGCTGAAACGTCCGTCTGTAATAAGTGCTACCGATGAACCAAGTCCCATACCTGCGATTGCAGAAGTCGGATTCAGCATTTCCGGCATACCAGGACCACCCTTTGGTCCGACGTAACGGATAACTACAACATCTCCCGGATGGATATCTCCGCCTTTAATTGCCTTGATCGCATCATCTTCACATTCAAATACTCTTGCAGGTCCTTCATGTACCAGCATTTCAGGTACAACTGCAGAACGTTTTACAACACTGCCATCCGGTGCGATATTACCTTTGAGAACTGCAAGTCCACCCGTCTGGCTGTATGGATTGTCGATCGGACGGATTACTTCCGGATTTTTGTTTTCGCATCCTGCGATATTTTCTCCAACTGTCTTTCCGGTTACTGTCATGCAGTCTGTGTAAAGAAGACCTTTCTTATTCAGCTCGTTCATAACAGCATATACACCACCCGCTTCATTCAAGTCTTCCATATATGTCGGACCTGCCGGTGCAAGGTGACAGAGGTTCGGAGTCTTTTCGCTGATTCCGTTTGCAAAATCAATCTCAAAATCCATACCGATCTCATGTGCGATCGCCGGAAGGTGAAGCATACTGTTGGTTGAGCATCCAAGTGCCATATCAACAGTAAGGGCATTTAAGATGGCTTCTTTTGTCATAATGTCTCTCGGACGGATATTTCTTCTGTACATTTCCATTACCTGCATACCTGCATGTTTTGCAAGACGGATTCTTTCTGAATATACAGCCGGAATTGTTCCATTTCCCTGAAGACCCATACCAAGTACTTCTGTCAGACAGTTCATACTGTTGGCTGTATACATTCCGGAGCAGGATCCACAGGTAGGACATACTTTATTTTCAAATTCACATACATCACATTCGTCCATTGTTCCTGCTGCGTAGGATCCAACTGCCTCAAACATGCTGGAAAGACTTCTCTTCTGTCCTTTTACATGTCCCGCAAGCATTGGTCCGCCACTGACGAACACCGTAGGTACATTGATACGGGCTGCTGCCATCAAGAGCCCAGGTACATTCTTGTCGCAGTTCGGGATCATAACAAGGGCATCAAACTGATGCGCCATTGCCATTGCTTCTGTCGAATCTGCAATCAGATCTCTTGTTACCAGAGAATACTTCATACCGATGTGTCCCATTGCAATACCGTCACAAACTGCGATCGCCGGAAACATGATCGGTGTTCCGCCTGCCATGGCAACCCCCATCTTTACTGCATTTGCAATTTTATCCAGGTTCATATGTCCCGGAACGATTTCGTTATAAGAACATACGATTCCGACAAGCGGTCTCTCCAGTTCTTCTTTTGTAAGACCAAGCGCATTGAACAATGATCTGTGCGGCGCCTGCTGCATACCTGTTTTTACATTATCACTTCTCATGATTTTATAATCCTCCTGTAACTTTTGGCTCTATTCTATTACAGTTCCGTCCTGCTTCTCTTTCCCCATAGCAGTACGGAACTGTATCTTTCCCAATCCTTGACTATCGAATTCTTTCGCAGATCAGATCTCCCATCCGGGCTGTTCCAACCTTTGTACATCCGTCTGACATAATATCCCCGGTTCTGTATCCATCTTTTAACACCTGGGAAACTGCTGCTTCAATCGCATCTGCTGCTTTATCCTGATCCAGGCTGAAACGAAGCATCATTGCTGCTGAAAGAATTGTTGCTATCGGGTTTGCAATTCCCTGTCCTGCTATATCCGGTGCCGAACCGCCACTTGGTTCATACAGTCCGAACCTGGTTTCATTCAGACTTGCACTTGCCAGCATTCCGATCGAACCGGTTACCATGCTTGCTTCATCAGAAAGGATGTCTCCGAACATATTCTCTGTAAGAATGACATCAAACTGCTTCGGATCTCTTACAAGCTGCATTGCACAGTTGTCAACCAGCATATGCTCCAGTGTAACTTCCGGATAATCTTTCGCAACTTCTTCTACTACTTTTCTCCAGAGTCTTGAAGAATCCAGTACATTCGCCTTATCGACGCTTGTCACTTTCTTTCTTCTCTTCATTGCAATGTCAAACGCGCGGATCGCAATCCGGCGGATCTCATCCTCATTATAGGTAAGTGAATCGAATGCAGTCATCACACCATCCACTTCTTCTGTCTTCCTCTCTCCAAAATAAAGACCGCCTGTCAGTTCACGCATGATCATCAGATCAAATCCGCCTTCTGTAATCTCTTCTTTCAGAGGACATGCACCCTTCAGTTCATTATACAAAACCGCCGGACGCAGATTTGCGAACAGGTTCAGTTCTTTTCTGATCTTCAGAAGACCGGCCTCCGGTCTCTTTGATGGTTCCAGCTTATACCACGGGGAAGTCTTTGCATCTCCTCCAATGGACCCCATCAGTACGGCATCACATGCTTTTGCTTTTGCTACCGTCTCATCTGTAAGCGGGACTCCATGTACATCAATGGATGCGCCCCCAAGAAGCAGCTGTTCATAAGAACAGTCAAATCCGTATACCTCTCCTGCTTTATCAAGAACTTTCATCGCTTCCGTTACAATCTCCGGACCGATTCCGTCACCTTTAATTACTCCGATTTTCAGGCTCATCTTTGTCATTCCCTTCTATGTATCTGTGATTTTGGTACCATTTTTCGTTCCAAAAATCTGTTAAACACTATAATACCGTATTTTTTGTCAGGTTTCAACCCTTTAATCTGTAAAAGTATAAAAATTCAGAGCGGACTCTGTTTTATTTTTCTGTTTTCTGTGGAATCACAAAGATGAAGATCAGTGAACTGACAAACAGCATTCCCGGATAAAAAAGCTTCGGAATGATCTGAAATGCAGAAATCTCACTGCCAAGCTCATGCACTGCCGAAATTGCCACCAGCATCTGCGCGCCATACGGAATCACTCCCTGTGAAATACAGGAAAAAGTATCCAGAAGGGATGCCGTCTTTCTCGGTGTGATCTGATAATCGTCTGCCATTTCCTTTGCAATTGGATTGGCCATCACTATTGCTACGGTATTGTTCGCTGTTGCCACATCCAGGAGCGCTACCAAAATACCAACACCCAGCTGACCACTTTTCGGTCCCTTAAAGACACGGTGAATCACATCCAGCAATACATCAAAGCCACCATTTTCCCGGATCAGCGCACACATTGCAGCAACCAGCACCGCCACCATACAGGTTTCAAACATCCCGGACACACCAGATCCCATGGCAGCAAGCATTTCATACGGTGTTACCTGCCCCATTGCGAGCATGATCACCGCGCCGGACACAATTCCTGTCAGAAGTACCAGGAAGACATTGAACCCGGCGATCCCGCCGATCAGCACCAGCACATACGGAATGATCTGCGTCAGATTGTATTCGTGCGTAACCGCCGTTCCGATCTCTGCCCGGAAAGAACTGATCAGGATCAGAGCCAGCGATACGATTGCCGCCGGAAGTGCGATCCAGAAATTTTCCCGGAATTTATCTTTCATCTCACATCCCTGCCCGTTGCAGGCAGCAATTGTTGTATCTGATATGAAAGAAAGATTGTCCCCGAACATGGAACCTCCCATCACCGATGCCACGCAAAGTGCCAGGGAAAAACCGGACGTCTGCGAAACTGCCGCCGCAATCGGAGTCAGAAGGGTGATCGTCCCAACCGAAGTTCCCATTGCTGTTGAAACAAAACATGCAACCACAAACAGGACGGCAACTGCAAACCGTGCCGGGATGATCGATAGCATAAAATACGCCACACTCTCTGCACTGCTTCTTCCAACCACTCCCACAAAAGTTCCCGCAGTCAGGAAGATCAACAGCATTGTGATAATATTCTTATCTCCGATTCCCCGTCCCATGATCTCCAGCTTCTCATCAAAGCTAACCTTTCTGTTCTGCAGACACGCAACCAGGAGCGCCGCCAGAAACTCCACTACGATCGGTACATTATAAAACCCCATTGGAATTTTCATTATGTATTCAAATAAAATACCCAGCCCCAGATAAAATACCAGAAATACACCGACCGGCAAAAGCGATGCACTTTTTCTTCTTTTTTCCATACTTTCACCTCTCATCTGCTCCTATTGCTCCCCGGATCTTCCCAAAACTTTTCGATATCCGGAAAACAGGCAGCAATATTTCTCCTTATCATAGCATATCCTTCTCTTTTCCCGCAATAGGGGAAATACAGGAAGTTCCCGCAGAAACCGTATAAAAATACACTTTTGCACAAAAAACAGAAGTCTGTCTCTGTTTTTTCAGGACAGACTTCTGTTTTTTACATATACATTTTACAGATGCCAGATATCTCTGTTGTATTCAGCAATGGTTCTGTCAGATGAGAAATATCCTGCTTTTGCGATATTCACAACCATCTTCTTTGCCCATGCCATGCGGTCTTCATAATCTGCGTAAGCCTGTTCTTTCTTCTGGATATAATCTTTCACATCAAGAAGTGTCATGAACCAGTCTTTACGGATCAGTTCTGCATGCAGTTCAAGAAGCAGGTATTTATCTCCGATACGGAGAAGTTCCGGGCTGATGATAAAGTCTACCAGTCTGCGGATCTCTTCATCATTGATATAGTAATCAACTGCATTATAATCCATCTTGCGGTAATGCTCGATAACCTGTTCACTGGATTCTCCGAAGATGTAGATATTTTCATCCCCTACAAACTGATGGATTTCTACGTTGGCTCCATCTTCTGTTCCCATTGTCACAGCCCCGTTCAGCATGAATTTCATGTTACCTGTTCCACTTGCTTCTTTGGATGCAAGAGAAATCTGTTCAGAAATATCACAAGACGGGATCAGCTTTTCTGCCAATGTCACGTTGTAGTTTTCTACCATAACCACTTTCAGATACGGTGCAACTTCCGGATCGTTATCAATCAGCTCCTGCAGGCAGAGGATCAGATGAATGATATCCTTTGCAATAATATAAGCCGGTGCAGCCTTGGCTCCAAAGATTACCGTGATCGGAGTCTCCGGTTTCTTTCCGCTCTTGATCTCCAGATATTTATAGATCACATATAATGCATTCATCTGCTGACGCTTGTATTCATGCAGACGTTTTACCTGAATATCAAAAATTGAATTTGGATTGATTTCCAGTCCCTGTGTTTCTTTTAAGTAAGCTGCCAGATCCTTTTTCTTTTTCTGTTTTACTACAAGAAGGCTCTTTAAAGTTTCCTCATCATTTACATAATCAAGCAGTTTTTCAAGCTTTGTTGCATCTTTTCGGTAATCCGGTCCGATCTTCTCATCCAGCCATGCAGTCAGTTCATGGTTGCAGTGCAGCAGCCATCTTCTGAACGTAATACCATTAGTCTTGTTGTTGAATTTCTGTGGGTAAATGTCGTAGAACGGTTTCAGTTCTTCATTTTTCAGGATCTCTGTATGAAGATACGCAACTCCGTTGACACTGTATCCATAATGGATGTCCATATGAGCCATGTGTACACGATTCTGGTCATCGATAATATGGACTCTCGGATCTTTATATCTTCCCTTAATTCTTGCATCCAGATCACGGATGATCGGAACGATCTGCGGTGCAACCTGCTCCAGATAATCAACCGGCCATTTTTCCAGTGCTTCTGCGAGGATGGTGTGATTGGTATATGCGCAGGTCTTCTGTACGATCTCAATCGCCTCATTGAAGTCGATCTGTTTCTGAACAAGAAGACGGATCAGCTCCGGAATAACCATAGAAGGATGTGTATCATTGATCTGGATCGCCACATGCTCATGAAGCTTTCTGAGATCATATCCCTTTTCTTCACACTCGCGGATGATATACTGTGCTGCATTGGAAACCATAAAATACTGCTGATAAATACGGAGCAGATTTCCTGCTTTGTCGCTGTCATCCGGATAGAGGAACAGCGTCAGGTTCTCACGGATATCGTTCTTATCAAAATTGATTCCGTTTCCAACGATTGCATCATTTACCGTCTCTACATCAAAAAGATGAAGTTTGTTGCTTCCGCCTTCGTATCCGGTTACATCAATATCATACAGATGGGAACGAAGACTGAAATCCTTGAACGGGACTTCAAATGAAATACCGGTATCATTGAGCCAGCTGTCTTTTTCAATCCACGGATTCTTCTGTTCATCCTGTTTGTGGTCGGTAAATACCTGTTTGAACAGACCCATATGATAGTTCAGCCCGATTCCGTCTCCCGGAAGTCCGAGTGTTGCAATGGAATCCAGGAAGCAGGCTGCCAATCGTCCAAGTCCACCATTTCCAAGAGACGGTTCCGGTTCAACTTCTTCGATCTCTGCAAGTTTTTTCCCGTGCTTTTTCAGCACCTCTGCTGTCTCATCATAAATTCCAAGGTTGATCAGGTTGTTGGATAAAAGCTTTCCGATCAGGAACTCTGCGGAAATATAATAGAGTTTTCTCTTTCCTTCGTTCTTTGGTCCTTCTTTGATCCGTTCCTTTGTCAGTGTAAGCAGCGCATAATATACCTGTTCATTCGTTGCCTGTTCAAGTCCTGTCTGGAATTTCTCCTGTAAAATCTCTGTCAGTCTTGCTTCCATGTTCTTCTACCTCCTGTAGTTGATTCTCTTTCTTTCAGTGTTGCCGGAAGATATTTCCCTTCCTTGCTTTTCTTTGTTTCTATCATGTCAAACAGAATCCCGACGGACTGTCTCGCGATCTCTTCGACCGGCTGCGCCATCGTAGTGATCGCCGGCTGATAAAATCCGGTATAGTCAAGTCCGTCAAATCCCGCAACCGCCACATCCTCCGGAATCCTTTTTCCTTCTTCCAGAAGCGCCTTGCATGCACCAATCACCATCAGATCGGAAATTGCAAATACTGCGGTAAATTCTGTTTCTTTTTTCAGCAGTTTTTTCATCATCCGATATCCGTTTTCCATCGAATATGTGGTATCTTCTTCATCCAGATAACAGATTCTTTCCTCATCGACTTCCAGACCATGTGCTTTTAGTGCTTCCCTGTAACCTTCCAGTCTGAGTTTTCCGATGTTCTCATCTTTCTTATCCGAGGCAAGGATTGCAATCTTTTTATGTCCGGTCTCGCACAGATGATCTACGATTTTACGGCTTTCCGCACGGTCGTCAATTGATACATAGGATGCGATACATTTCTCCGGCAGTTTATCAAATGCTGCCGTACTTACAACAAACGGAACCTTTATCTTTGCAATCCGCTCTTTGTTCTTCCTGAAATCCCCACCCAGGAAAATAATCCCTCTGAGCTTTTTTTCTTTGATCAGCTCCAGTGCGGTATCGACCTCATCCTGATCCTTTCCCATATGTTGGATAAAAAAGGAATATTTCTGTCTGCGGATCTTTTTTTCCATTACCCGCATCATCGTCGCGAAAAATGGATTATCAATCTCCTTTACCAGAATCGCAATGGATTTCGAATCGGTCCTTTTCAGATTCCTTGCACTGTTATTTGGCACAAAATTTGATTCTTCAACCGTCTTTAAAATCATCTTTTTGGTCTCAGGATTGATATCCGGATGATTGTTCAGAGCACGGGACACGGTGCTGACTCCGACCCCGCACTTCTTCGCAATATCTTTAATCGTCATTCCCATTTTATTTCTTTTCTTCTCCTAAGTCCTCTGCATCTTCAGCCTTAAGGGTCATCTCAGTCTTCTCCGGGATTCTGCAATAAAGTTCTGTCATCCTGCGGATCTTCTTCACGAGTTTTTTTGAAATCTCATCCTTATGAAGTCTCCAGATCCAGTTGCCGCCAAGAGTTGACGGATGATTGATCCTCGCTTCATTACCGAGGCAGAGATAATCCTGAATCGGAATGATACAGGTATCCGCCACGCTCGACTGCGCAAGACGGATGATTTCCCATACTGCTTCATTGATACTGAGTTTCTTTCTTCCCATATAGCGAAGCGCAAACTTCTTATCTTCTTTTTTTAATTCTCTGTACCATCCTGCCAGTGTTTCATTGTCATGGGTTCCTGTGTATACTACGCAGTTCTTATCATAATTGTGCGGCAGATAATTGCTAGGCTCTCTGGAATCAAATGCAAACTCCAGAACTTTCATTCCCGGATATCCGGACTCTTCCACCATCCGGATCACACTTTCCGTCAGGAATCCAAGATCCTCTGCAATAATTTTCACATCACCCAGAGACTCTTTTACCGTCCGGAAAATATCCATTCCCGGTCCTTTTTCCCAATGTCCGAATTCCGCTGTCAGATCTCCGTATGGAATGGAATAATATTCATCGAATCCACGGAAATGATCAATTCGGATCACGTCATAAAGTTCTACACAATGACGGATTCTCTTCATCCACCATGCATATCCGGTCTCCTTATGATATTCCCACTTATAAAGCGGATTGCCCCAAAGCTGTCCGGTTGCACTAAATGCATCTGGCGGACACCCTGCAACACCAGTCGGAAGTCCGTTCTCATCAAACTGGAACAGTTCCGGATGCGACCAGCTGTCTGCGCTGTCAAATGCTACATAAATCGGGATATCACCAATGATCTCAATCCCTTTTTCATTCGCATATGCTTTCAGTGCACTCCACTGTGTTGCGAATTCATACTGCATAAACTTCTGGAACAGGATCCCTTCCTGATTCTCTTTGGCGAATTTTTCCAGCGCAAGCTCATCTCTCAGACGATATTCATCGTCCCATTCGCTCCAGCTTTTCCCACCATTCGCAGCTTTGATCTCCGTATAAAGCGCATAATCATCCAGCCATTCTTTATTCTCCTTACAGAACTTCTGAAAATTTGCATTATCTGCGATCCGGCTTCTTTCATATGCTTTTCTTAAGATCTCATATCTGCAGTTGTAAATCTTTTCATAATCCACATATCCCGCATTATCACCAAAGTCATATGCCTTACATTCATCTTTTGTAATCCAGCCCTTTTTTATCAGCTTTTCCAGGTCTATAAAATACGGATTTCCTGCAAAAGTTGAGAAAGACTGATACGGCGAATCTCCATACCCTGTCGGACCTAACGGAAGGATCTGCCAGTAGCTCTGACCTGCCTTCTCAAGTGTATCTACAAACTCGTATGCTTCTTTCGAAAAAGCACCTATTCCATATTTTGATGGCAGACTTGCCACCGGCAGTAATACACCGCTTGTTCTCATAATATGCACCTCACATCTTTCTACTGTAACGGTTTCGGTAACGGTATCGGTAACGTTTCCAATAATTGTATTATAAAAGCATTGCACATAAAATGCAATGCTTTTTTTCAACTTTTTCAAAAAAATTGATTTAGTTGTTCTCCGGCTTTTCAACCTGCATGATCGCAGATTTCTGCATCGGGATACGGCAGTTCTTGTTGCTTCCGAATTCAACGATTACGTCTTCATCTGTAATATCAATAACAACTCCGTAAAAACCACTTGTTGTAAGAACAGTATCTCCTACAGCCAGTTCAGATAACATAAGCTGTACTCTCTTCTGTTCCTTTTTCTGTGGTCTCATCAGTAACCACCAGAATCCTCCGATAATTACAACGTAAAATAAAATAAGTACGATTGGATTATTCATTTTTCTTTCCTCCTGCTAAAATAGACACTGTTACCATCATACACAATAATAGGACATTCATCAAGACATTTTAGAATTTTTTTATCCTAATCTTCTTTTTCTTCCATTTTTGCCAGTGTCTCTTTCTTAAACTGGGCATATCTTCCCTCTTCGATCGCTCCTCTGATATCTTCCATAAGATGATTATAATAATATAAATTGTGGAGAACGCAAAGCCGCATTCCAAGCATCTCTTTTGCTTTCAGCAGATGACGGATATAAGCTCTTGAATAACGGCGGCAGGTCGGGCACTGACAGCCTTCTTCGATCGGGCGTTCATCCAGTTCGAATTTTGCATTAAACAGATTCAGCTTACCATGCTTTGTATAAACATGACCATGTCTTCCGTTACGGCTTGGATATACGCAGTCAAAGAAGTCCACTCCTCTGTCTACCGCTTCCAGAATATTCGCCGGCGTTCCGACTCCCATCAGATAAGTCGGTTTGGAAACCGGAAGACAAGGAACTACTGCATCCAGGATCCGGTACATCTCTTCATGTGTCTCACCAACTGCGAGTCCGCCGACTGCGTATCCATCCAGATCCATCTCTGCAATCTGCTGTGCATGCTCAATACGGATATCTTCATAGACACCACCCTGATTGATTCCGAAAAGCATCTGATGTTTGTTGATCGTATCATCAAGAGAATTGAGTCTTGCCATCTCTTCTTTACATCTTGCGAGCCATCTCGTTGTACGCTCTACCGATGCCTGCATATATTTCCTTTCCGCTACACTGGACGGACATTCATCAAATGCCATCGCGATCGTAGACGCCAGATTCGACTGAATCTGCATACTCTCTTCCGGTCCCATAAAAATCTTTCTTCCGTCAATATGGGAATTGAAGTATACACCCTCTTCCTTAATCTTTCTGAGTCCGGCAAGAGAAAACACCTGGAATCCGCCGGAATCAGTAAGGATCGGCTTATCCCAAGCCATAAATTTGTGCAACCCGCCAAGCTTTTTCACTACCTGATCTCCCGGACGCACATGCAAATGATAAGTATTAGACAGTTCCACCTGTGTTCCGATTTCTTCAAGATCTGCGGTAGAAACAGCCCCTTTGATCGCTGCAATTGTTCCTACATTCATAAATACAGGAGTCTCGATCACTCCGTGTACGGTATGGAAGCGGCCGCGCTTGGCGCGACCGTCCCTTTTTATCAGTTCATACATAAAATTAACCTCTTTCATAAATTTAGTAATGACATACAACCGGTGTTCCGGAATCTACATTGTTGAACACCGTCTCTGCAACATCATACTGCAAGTTGACGCATCCGCGTGACCCATGTTCCAGGTACCAGTCCCCACCAAAATTCGTCTGCCACGGTGCATCGTGCAGTCCGATTCCACCGTTAAACGGCATCCAGTAAGTAACCGGTGATTCCCATTCGTAACTTCCGTCTTCCTTCTTTGGTCCACGAAGGGTTGTATCTTTTTCTTTGTATTTCAGAATATATACTCCCTGCGGTGTAGCATCTCCTCTGCTTGGCTTACCGGTAACGATCGGTCCCTGTGTCACAATTGCACCATTTACAAAAAGATACAGATACTGGTTTGTCAGATCGACTTCAACATAAGTATTCCCCCAGTCTGCTCCGTCATGACTTGCTGCAGTCTGTGAATAATTCGCCTCTCTCGTCACAGTCTCTCCGTTGCGGATATTCGCTTCAAGGGCTGCGATCTCAGCATCTTCATCAATGATCCATCCATAGTCTCCACCTTCAACCGTTGCACTGTTGCCGCCTCCGGTTGTAAATGTTCTCTTTGTCTGGTAAGTGTCATACTTACTCTCCAGCTGCTGTACATATTTCACAACTGCATCACTGTTAAAGGTAACCGCCATGTTATCATCTACCGTTACCCACTGGGAAATCAGATCTTTATCTACAACTTCTGTATTTGAGCCAAAGGTATAAGTGATACTTGCCTTCAGATACTTATTCATATCGTCACATGCTTTCTTCACTTCTTCTGACTTGCTTGTGTATTTTGGTTTTACATAGCAGTCTTCAGCGGTCATGTCAATCTCGCTTTTGAAACCTTCGATTGATTCTTTCACTACCTTTTTGAAGTTCTCGGTATCAATCTTACTTCCTGTCTCCTCAGCTTTGACTACATACGAATTGCCGTCATACTCCGGATGTGCATTTACCGGTTCAACCTGCTGATCTGCCTGCATACACTCGAGGCCGTTAATCAGGGTATCCAGCTGGTTTTCGTCATATGTAACGCCGACAGATGCCGTAATTATCTGTGCCTTTCCAAGGCAGACCGGCCACAGAAATGCATTCTGCTCTTTTACAAGCTTCTGCAGTTCATCTCCTGCTTTGTACGCAAGAGAAATATCTGTTCCGGCAATCTTCTCTTCTGTTCCGTCTGATTCCTTCATCGTGAGAACATATCCATCTACCTGACTCTTCATGTATGACTCTACTGCCGAAACTGATTTTCCGGAGAAGTTCACACCGTTGATCTTCGTATTAAAATAAAAATGATTCATGAAATATACGGAAAATCCAAGGTAAACAACCGCTGCCACTCCAACCACAGCGCCAACTACAATTTTAACCACTTTACCGGACTTTTCTGAGCCTTGCTTTTTCTCCCGTTTAGTTCTTCTATGCGGCTTTTCCTCTTCTTCATCAAAGAAAGAATCATCAAAAATTTCTTCCTCATCCGGATTGAATGCTTCTGCATCTCCACTGCTTAAAATATCTGCACTTTTAATAACCGGTGGTACTGCTGTCTCTTCTTCATCCCGCCATTCTTCTGCTCCTTCCAGATCCAGAAGCCCGGTCTCTTCACGAACTACTTTCTTTTTCCGGCGCGGAGCCTTTTTCTTAACCGGTCGATCTTCGCCTGAGGCTGCTTTATGATCCACACCATCGCCAGATACGTGATGGCCTGAAGGACGTTTTGTTTTAGTGACTTTCTTTTTTCGCGGTCTTTCTTCGCTTTTCTGTTCTTTTTCATTGATGTCCTTCACCTCACTTACAGTCTGCTCTCTGATCTCTTCCATGATTTCATCTACTGTGCTGTCAAGATTTCTTTCGTTTTTTTCATTCATACTCTTTTCACTCATTTATACTATTGACTTCCTTTTTTCACTCAATATGTAGTCATTATAATACGAAGGAGCGTGTAAATACAATACATAACTTTAACTTTCATATTTTTATCACTTGTTGGGATGAGAATCTTCTATTATAATAATGAGGTGATTTTGGGGAAATGAATGATTTGCGTTGTGATGACAAATAGAATAAACGAAATGTTTCAAATCCCATCGCGCAAGTGTTCTTCTGCTTTATTGTTCGTTTTTTCATTTTGACTGATTCACAAATTAATTTTTTATAAATAAAAGCTTACAGAAAGGATGGTATATAGTATGGCAGGATCTATTTATGGAAGATTGTTTCAGATTTCTACATGGGGGGAATCGCACGGAAAGGGGATCGGTGTTGTGATCGACGGGTGTCCGGCAGGGCTTTCTCTTTCAGAGGAGGATATCCAGGTTTATCTGGATAGAAGAAAACCCGGACAAAGCCAGTTTACAACCGGACGTAAGGAAAGTGATATGGCACAGATCTGGTCCGGCGTATTTGAAGGCCGGACGACCGGAACTCCGATTTCAATTCTCGTACAGAACCAGGATCAGCGTTCCCGTGATTACGGAAATATTATGAACACATACAGGCCGGGACACGCAGATTATACATTTGATGAAAAGTATGGTTTCCGTGATTACAGAGGAGGGGGACGCTCTTCTGGAAGAGAAACTACTGCCAGAGTTGCAGCAGGTGCAGTTGCTGCTAAGATTTTGAAAGAACTTGGCATTGAAGTACATGCTTATACGAAAGCAATCGGTCCGGTATCTGTTCCGGAAAATGAATACCATCCGGAAGAGATTTTCCAGAACCCGATTTATATGCCAAGCAACGCATATGCCCAAAAAGCATCTGCCTATCTGGAAGAATGTATTAAAAATCAGGATTCCTCAGGAGGCATCATTGAATGTGTTGTTACCGGTATGCCGGTAGGAATCGGTGATACTGTATTTGAAAAACTGGACGCCAATCTTGCCAAAGCAATGCTGTCCATCGGAGCAGTCAAAGGCTTTGAGATCGGTGACGGCTTTAAAGCTGCAGATACAAAAGGAAGTATCAACAATGATTCCTTCCATACAAAAGATGGAAGGATCACCAAAGACACCAACCATGCAGGCGGTGTCCTCGGCGGTATGAGTGACGGAAGCAAGATCATCTTCCGCGCGGCAGTAAAACCGACTCCGTCCATTTCACAGCCACAGTCCACCGTCACCAAAGATGGAGAAAACACCGAAATGATCATTAAAGGACGTCATGACCCGGTCATCGTCCCACGCGCCGTCGTAGTCGTAGAATCCATGGCCGCAATCACGATCCTCGATCTGCTCTTCACCAACATGAGTGCCCGAATGGACAAGTTCAAAAGCTTCTACGGCACTGAAAAATAAACCCAACAATCTTCCGTCCTCATCGCATCCGGCTACTCCGGTGAAAAAGGTAACTCTTAGTCGGCAGCCTTGAGGAGGGAGCTTCTGTCGTTTCTCTGCATCTATAATTCCTCATCTGCCTTCTTTCTCCCGTGCCATGAAATTAGCAATTTTCTTGTTGCCTTATTACTTCCGCTAACATCGACAGCAGTTTATCAAGCTGAATTGGCTTTGCGATATGACCATTCATCCCGGCTGCAATAGCATCTCTCTTATCTTCTTCGAATGCATTTGCTGTCATCGCAATGATCGGTATGCATGCTTTATCCTTATCCGGCAGGCGTCTGATTGCCTGTGTTGCTTTATAACCGTTCATTTTCGGCATCTGAATATCCATCAGGATCATATCATATGTACCTGCCGGCATCTTTTCTATCATATTTACACATTGAATGCCATCCTCCACACGTTCTGTTTTAATGCCGGCACGCTCAAGGATTGCTTCTGTAATCTCTGCATTCAGATCATTATCCTCTGCCAGAAGGATATTCCTGCCTTCAAGGATTTCACTGCCTGTTCCAGACTCTTCAATATGTTTTTTTACATAATAGCTTTCATCGGCTATCTTATGTTTAAGTGTAACTGTAATGGTGCTGCCCTTTCCGAGTTCACTCTCTACATCTATTGTTCCACCAAGCAGATCAACATATTTCCGGACTATCGACATTCCCAGTCCGGTTCCTGCGATTTTGCTCTTTGTAGTGTTCTGTTCACGTGTAAATGCGTCGAAAATCTTCGTCATATAATCCTGACTCATGCCAATTCCTGTATCACTCACTCTGTTCCTCACGATCATGTACCCTGGCTCGTCGCATGGCAATTCATCTACGCTCATCATAACAGAACCACCGGACGGAGTATATTTTATAGCATTGCTCAGGATATTGACAAATATTTCTTTCACCTTGGTAACATCTGTCAGTACATGCTCATGTTCTACATTCATCGTGTAATGAAGCGCAATATTCTTTTTCCTTGCTTTCTCATCAAATACTGCAAACAAAGACTTCCTGACATCTTCAATCCGGCAGTAATTCTCATCAAGCTCCATCCTTCCACTCTCGATCCGG